>JAEIGA010011260.1_pt1 | contig 13577 bp, 21 predicted proteins | sample 9270691 | NCBI WGS metagenome assembly JAEIGA01 (sample SAMN17057246, study PRJNA624740) | gut metagenome | biome: biome; isolation source: fecal sample | host: Bos grunniens | place: China: Xizang | collected 2019
CCAATAGTTGACTTCTTTGCTTCAAGTGGAGTTTCCGCACCTATTTACAAAACATCGTTCATACATTCTACACAGAATGCGTCCGGTGAAATTGTAACAATTCTTGATGGTACTTTGGACGGACAGGTATTCCCAGTAGTTTCTGCTGGTTCTGCTTTCTACAACTTCCCACTTCCTTTGACTAAGTTTGTAAAGTCATTCGCTGGAAGATTTGGTGTAAAGATTAATAAAACTGGCTATTCATTAGTCTATGATGGTATAAGACCAGTAGGACTTTATAACTCAACATCTATGGTAGACAATATCGATGAGTTCTTTATAGTAAACTCTCAGTATTATGCTATAGTAAATGACATAATCTGTGCTATTTCATATAATACAAATTATGTATTAAATGGCATCGAGTCAATAATCGATGTTAACGGGCTTCAGTTTATTGGTTCACTCCCATCTTGTGCATATTTCTACTCTAGCGCTTCTCATGCTATATATGCGTTCACTGGTGATGCAGACCTTCAGATGTTTGTTCAAACTGATAGAATTTCAAATGTGTATTGGTATCTTTATGCGCCTAACAACGAGTGGATTTATCTTAATACAAATGATGGCCTTTATGTAATGACACAAAATAACGTATTTAGAATGGATTATATTCTCAGTTCTTATGGCTTTGTAGAACTTGGAGTAGATTCTTGGAAAGCTTTTGCTACTGATAAGAATTACAACATTTTACAGAGCTGGAATGGAAATACGTATTCTCTCTCATTAGACTTTGACCCAGAAGATATTTATGATATGTCAAATGGTGTAGTTATCGATACTGCTTATTATGGGCCTGGTGATTATCAGCAAGACACATTTGATGCTTGGTTTGTAAAAGTATATGTTCCTAATAAATTTACGATGGGAATGTCAGTCAAATTACAATCTAAGCTTATGTTTGATAATAAAATAGTTGATTGTGAAGAGAAAGAGTATATTATAAGCAAAGAAAAGCTTGATGAAAACAACTGTTATATTATCAGATACCAGCCATCAGAGCAGAAACCATCTCTTGCGTCAAAACTTCATATTGAGAGTGGCTATCCAATAAACTCTATAAGCGTAAGCCATAAAGGCATTTCTACGTTCATCTACAATAATGATAGCACACGCAAAAGTCCAAAACTAGTTAACATATAAATTTTAGGAATTGTAAGTTATGACAAGAAACGAAGTCTTAAATGCCATCTCTGAGCTTAAAAGTAAAAGAGGTGGCTTCAAACAAAAAGCTGAAAGAAATATACGTATATATGAAGACACTTTGAATATTTCACTTGATGATGTGAATTATGAGAATGTTGTCGGATTTTATAAGAATGGTTCTCAGTATGACACGACTATTGATATGTCTTTGAATGTTATCAAGTCTTGTATTGATACACTTGTTTCTCGCGTTGCTGCTATAAAAGTAAGGCCATACTTCAATACGGTAAATGGCTCATTCAAAGACGTAAGGGTTGTACGCCAAGCTCAGCAGTATTTTGACCAGATTTTCGAGTATAAGAACATCAACAAGCAAGTGTCTGATGCTTTCAGAAATGCTTGTATTTTCGACACTGGCGTTATCTATATTGACCCACTTAATAAGACAATAAAGAATGTTCTTCCTTGGCAGGTTTATTTCAGACCTGCTGAGAAAACTTATGGACAGTTGACTCGTATTTATTATGAAAGAAAACAATATCCAACAACTTTGCTTCCTAATTACAAAGGTCGTGAAGAATATGTAGGTTATGGCGTTTATTATGATATAGTAAATCATATTTGGGCAGAAATGTATTCTACTGGGGAAGTAAAGATTCATGATTATCAAGCTGATGTATTACCATTTGCTTTTATAAATTATACAAATCCAATAGTAGGAAGCTCTTCTACTTCTATTGTTGATATGCTTCTATCTATCCAAATTGAGATAAATCAACTAGCAAATACTATTAAAGATGCTTCTCAGTTAAGCCCCGCAAACACTATTTTAGTTCCACAAGGCACAAATATCAACGTACGAAAGCTAAATAACGGAATTGGAAACGTTATAGGTTACTCATTAAGTGGAAATACGCCCGCTACACCTATTACAGTTGCTACTCCTTCTTTTATTAATGCTCAATATATGCAGACTGTCAGAGAGCTTATTGATGTTGCTACTGATATGGTTGGTATTTCGGATTTAACAAGAACATCACAAAAACCATCTGGTCTTAATTCAGGAAAAGCTTTAAGCACTCTTGAAAATATTGAAAACGACAGATTCCAAACTCAATTAAATGCTGTTATCAGGACTTATACAGATATAACCAAAATTTGTATGCAAGTATTTAATCCTGATGAAGACATCCTTCCAGGCGACCAGTTCAGAAGCTCCATTACTTGGAAAGATATTTGTGATGAGAATAATAACATGAAAGTTCAGTATTCCTCAATGGATGCTATTAGTAAGGACCCATCTACTAAACTTCAGATGCTACAGCAAATGTCAATGATGGGTATTATTCCGGCAAATGTCATTTCTAAATATATGGAAATGCCTGACATCGATGACAGCTATTCAAGGCAGAATAACAACTGGAATGCAGTTCAAACGGTTATTGAGAGATGTATTGATAGTGATATTTATGAAGTTCCTGCTTTTGTTCCTATAGATATGCTTGAAGCAGAAATTCTTAATACGCAGCTTTCTCTATTTGCTGCTAATCCAGATGAAAATACAGACGACATTAACAAATTGACAAAATTATTTGAAATTTGTTTACAGACACAGAATAAGTTTGCTCAAATGACTGAAGAAAAGCAAAAAGAGGTCACTCAGCAATATGCAGAGGAGATGGCATAATGATAAATTTTGACATTAATGATAAAACAGGCGTACAATTTGAAACAATCATGTCTATGCAACAGTTGTCAACTCAACTCTATCAGCAAGACTTAGCTATTCAGCAGCAGCTTGTTCCTCAAGGTGGACAAGTAAATGTTCAAACTACTGGAGGGAATCAGTAAATGTTTAAGTATACAGCATCAGAAATTATAAATTATGCAAAATCATTAGCAGACCTACAGGATGTTTCATTTATTACTTGGGGCGATGCTGTCCGTATGCTAAATATTGCATATAAAAAAGTATATCAGGACATCATTAACAATGGCGATTTGAATTATCTTGAAGAGATAGAAATACTTCAAAATGGAAAACAGTCACTTTATGAATTACCTAACAACTTCTATCAGCTTGCAATGGTAGTTGATGAATATGGCGTAGAAATTCCTAAGCTTCGGCTTTCTTATGGGCCCGCAGATATGGGTTTTCTTATTAAGAATAACACAATCTATTTTCAGAATGTTGATAGACTCGTAAAGATTAAATATTATCCTGAGCCAGACCAGATTACGTACAAGCAAAAACAAATTGATATGCGTGTTTATCAGGTATCGGCTTTGCATGCAGCATTTGATAAGTCTGCTCTTGTAACAAAGGACAATTCTTTATATATAATGAATATTGCAGACCAAACATATAATAGCTTTTCAGCCGCTATTGACACATCTGACCTTATTATGGGTACAAATGAAACAATTCTTAAAACGTCTACTGGTGTAATTTATGATAGTAATGGCAACGCAATAGACAACATTATCAATCCTATGCTTACTACTTCTGGATTCTTTATTCAGAATACTACTGAGGCTGGATTCGGTTACTGTAATGATGACGCTTCTGTAAGATTTATGATAAGTAATGGACATGTATACTGTAATGGAAATGAAATTGCAGATAACCTTGGCATATTTGGTAACAACATTTATTCAGGACGTGTTATTTACTACAATGGAAGATGGGCTTTAATCACAAACAAATATATCATATTTGAAGATGGAGGCTGGGAGACAACAGATGTTCCTTATGCAAAGTGTATTCTTAAAGCTGATACTGATACAGGTTTTGGTTATATTAGCCTTAATACATTTACTAATTCACTAACACTCCAAATAACTAGTGATATTCATATATATGGATGGGCGCCTGAAACTGTAGTAAACTTTCCGAATAATATTTTATTTGAAATTGCTGCATATGATTTAGCAATTCAGTTTAGAAACAAACAATTCGCGGATGCAACACCATTAAAAGAAGTTTATAATAAACTTGAAGAAACTTATTGGAAGACATTACCACAAGACCAGAATGATTATGTTACAATTCGTAATGTAAATAAAGCGTATACTCGTTGGAGAATGTTCGTATAAAACATATAAAATAAAAGGAAATACTTTATGACTGAACAAGAAGCTAAAGAAATGGCAAGAAAACATAATGCAGAGAATGTCGGAAAGCCTGAAGAAAAGAAAGGAATTCTTGACAAAGTAAAATCTGGTCTCAGCAAAGTTGGCGAAGCAATGAAGCAGGGTATTGACCAGCAGGCTCGTAATGCTGCTTCTGCTGACTATTCTTTTGCATCTCCTGAAGCTCGTTCTAATGTTGAGAATGAGTCAGATGCTGGTAAAGCTCTTATAGAAGCAAATGCTACAGACATTGTAAATGGCTCAGGATTTGAAGAAACTAACAAAGCCCTTAAAGGCGAAGGTGAATTTGCTAAAGCAGCTGAAGCAACACAACATACTGCTGATGCTAAAGGAAATACAAATCCAGAGACTAAAACAACTCTTGATGAAGCAACTGAAGAAGGTAAAGGCTCATCTATTTCTGAAACTGCTGGAAATGGCGCTCAAGACAGATTCAAAGACTTGATTGACAGAACAAAAGGCAATTATGATTACCTTAATGACTATTACAAGAACTCAGCTACTAATGCTTGGAATGAATTAGGTAAAGGCGACCAGAGAATTTTGCTTTATGACCAGCTTGGTACACTTTTACGTAATAATGCAAAATACAAACCAAAGCTTTATGGAGCTTTTGGAAATGTTGTTTCAGAAGGTCAGGATGCTGGCGATGAGAAATCAAAGCTTGACAACTTCCTTTCGGAGAACTTGACAAAAGGTCTTGAAAGACGTAATACACGCCTTGATAATTCTTTGGAACAGCAAATGCAGATTGCCAACTTCCCTGAGAAACTTGAAATGCAGTTGCGTCAAACTTGGGAAGGTTTGAAATTGAATAACAGAGCTAAAACACATCTTATTTCATTATTGAAAGATGTTGATTTTATGGATGCTTTGAAAGCTGGAGCTGTATCAATTGCTGCTAATGGACAGATTGTTGATAAGGCTTCTGGTGCTATTTTAGGTATGCTTTAATTTATAGGAGATTATATAAATGGACGAACAGAATACAGAAATGGATTTGAATGCTAAGCTTGACAAATTGATGGAAGCAATTACAGCAATAACAGCTAAAGTAGATGAAATGGATGCTCGTGTAAATGAGCTTGATTCTGCTTTGTATGATGGCTTAATTGGACCAGCAAATGATGCTATTGCTCAGAATGAGTATGATAATGCTCTTTCAGACTTTAGAACAAAGTATGCTGAGAAGCTTGGCCCTTATGAGTCTAGTGTAAAAGCTATTGAAGGCGATGATGAATTTGACATCTTCAAGAATGCTTTTGACGCTTACAATGATGGTGATTATGACTTCTCACCAGATGAGTATGTTGATAAACTTGCAATGTCACTTGCTGACCAGATTGACAAAATCAAAGAGGCAGTTGCAGAGAAAGCTGGCGTTGACAAAGATGACGTTGAAGTAAAAGTTGAAGCCCAGCCTTCTGAAGATGGAAAGCACGATGTTCAGATTGACGTTGACAACACTGAGACACCTGAAAAGCCAGAAGATAATGTTACTGAGAAAGAACATGAAGAAGTAAAGACTGAAGATGGCGAAGAGCACACAGTTGAGTCGGAAGAGAATGTTGAAGAGAAAGAAGACGACGATGGTGAAGAGACAATCGAGGACTTCGAGAAATCTCTCAAAGACGAAGCTGACAAAGACAAAGACGAGAAGTGGCTTAAATACTAAGGAGATAACAAAATGATGGATTTGGCTTCATTGGGTACAAAAGGCCAGATGGTTGACATGGGTCTCCAATTGGCCAAAGACTTATATGCTCAGCATTTACGTGATAAATACGTAAATAAATCTGCTGACAAGTATCTTCAAGCATTAGAACGTAATTCTGGGGATTCTGGTTATACAGAAGCTCAGAATGCTGGAATGCGTCGTGCTCAAGAACTTGCAAGAGGAAATGTTGCTGAAGTAGTTGGTAACGCTTATGGAACTAATGCCCCAGCCGCTGCAAAACAAGCTACCGCAGCTGCTAATGCTTCAAACGCTTATGACAGCACTCCTTGGTCAAATATGATGAGTAAAATGCAGCAGGCTGAGAACAAGAACTTGAGAGACAAAGTTTCTGCTGCTGAAGCTAATGCTGGCAGAGAACTAGAAGGCACGATGGGTGCTGTTAATAACATTGAGAATACTATTGGTAGTATGACAAATATGGCGGCTCTTCCTGAACAACAGACTGGTGAACAGGCAGCAAGACAATCTATCTCAGAGAATGCTGGCTATCATGGTATGCCTTCAAGTTTGGCAAAATACGGTAAGAAAGACGGATGGTTTGATACATTCATCGGGAGACTTAAGTAAATGGGATTCTTTTCAAAAGTAGCTGATAGCGTGGGCAATTTAGGAAGTGGAGTAAAATCAGCTGTCTCTTCTTCAACGCCATTTAAGAAAGTAAATTCAATATATCGTGACAAAACAGGTATAGCTGCTAAAGAAGATGCAGAAGATGATTATGAAAAGGCTATAAAAGAGAATACTGGAGCTGCAGGTGAGTCTAAAGCTTGGAATATGGCCGAGAAAGGCGCAATGGCGGAGGGTATGAATGCTAAAGAAAACGTTGAAAGAGCTGCTCTTTCATCAGGTGCCACTCGCGGTGAAGCTGCAAATATGGGCTCAAATGTTGTTCAAGACACTATTCAAAACGCTCTTCCTGGACAAATGGAAAAAGCTAATCAATATCTTCAAAATAACATTAATGCGGCTGGTCAGAAATATGAAAATGCAGTTGCAGATGCGAATGCAAAGTCAGAGCTTATTGGTAAAGCTGCTACTCTTGTTGGAACTGGAATTGGTTCTCTTTTTGGTCCTGTTGGTGGTGCAGTTGGCTCTGCTTTAGGAAGTGGTATTGGCGCTTTACATCAAAGAAATGTAGCTTCTGATGAAAGACTTAAAGAAAATGTTCGAGGGATTTCTATTGGAAAAGTTACATATCAGCCAAAGATTAAGCGTAGAGAATTGTTAGGAGCTAAAGATAATGACAAATAATGGTATTCAGCCACTTGCTAAAGGAATTCCTAATACTATTCCCGAAGGAAATACATTTCAAGACCAAATTATGAATATGTTAAGTGGACTTAACAATAAGATGAACAACGCTAATGTTTCTAATGAAGGATTAAATACTATTCAAGATGTTGACACTTCAAAGAAGACTTCTTCATCCCAGGTAACAGAACAGAAATCTGCTAATGAAAATAATTCTGTTGCTCTTTCTGATGAGCGTTGTAAAGAATTGTTTGGTTCTACTGACTTATTAGATGCTATTGCTGATATTGATGCATATAGATTTAAGTATAAGGAAGGCGCTGCTAAAATAGACCCTAATGCTACTCCAGATAAAGAACATGTGGGTGTTTTAGCTCAAGAACTTGCAGCAAATCCAGCAACTAAAGATGTTGTTGAGCAAGACCCAAGTGGTTATCTTACTGTAAATATTAAAGACTTAACAATGGAAACTTTTGCTACTGTAACTGAATTAGCAAAAAGAGTAAAAGAATTAGAGGCAAGATTAAAATAAAAGGGGCCAATTAAGGCCCTTTTTTTTAGTTTAAGAGAGAAATTATGAATAAAATTAACATAGTTAATAAGGCAATAAGAAAACCTAAAATAATGTTAATCATTTTCGTTACAAGGTCTCCAATCTACAATTTTCCATGTGCCATTTGCTTGGGCAATTTCTTGAGAGTGAAGCATTCTATGGTTCTTAAACAATGGAAGTAATATTACTTCATTTTCAGCAGTGTCAAATACAAATGGGCAGAAAATAGTATTATTTTCGCTTTCACAAACAGCCAAAGGCTTATTTACAATATCTATATATTGTAAGCCAACCGATTCTAGTGCTTTACTGATAAAATCAGTATCATCTAAGAAAGGTAGTTCTGCAGCTTTAAAACGCTTCACAAACTCGCCGTCTGTCCACTCAATTCCATTAAGAATTAAATATGACTGAACTAACGATCCATATGGAGTTGCAATTATATCATCTCTTAATTGAGCTGCTTTATTAATTGACTTCTTAATTTGTTTCACTTTCATTTTCTATTGCATCCTCTCTACCAAGGTATTCATCTACTTCTTTCAATAATTCTTCTGGCGCAATATAGTCAACTTTTGCTTTGCTTGGGCCTAACATTGAGAAGAAGAGTACGTCATCTCTACGACAATGCTGAATGATATTCTTGTTATAGTCATATCCAAAATTGTTACAAATAATGTTTCCATTCTTATCAGCGTTAATAGAGTGGCCCCAAATAACTACTTCTTTAGTTACGCCAGCCAAAAGATGCTGTCCAGAAGAATCAATTCCTACAAAGCCATTACATTCGGGAAGCTTAGCTAACTCATAGTAAGATAAATATGGCATAATGGTTTTTAATTCACCAACATTATAATTTGCTTGGTTTGGTAATGTATAGTTAATAACGGCAGTTTTTGGATGTTCTTTCTTATAAAGTTTTATAAACTCTGCAGCTTTTTCTCTAGGGTATAATCTTGCAAGAGGCTCGTTATTGTATGGATCTGGAACTTTAGACCAGTCTGGTTTACCATCTTCTCCATTTGGTACTTGAGAAAGAGGTGTAACGGCTCCTTCAAAGTTTATAATAATGAAATCTTCATAGCCCTGTTTCTTAAGTGCGTCAAGAACTTGCTCAGCTTGAGCTTTTATATTTGGGAACTTTGAAGTGTCAAATTTTGATACCAAGTCATTCGCTTTTGTTTTAGGCTTAATTCCAAGAAGCTCATACCAAGCAGATTTGTAAGTCGCGTTCTTAGTAATGAATGACTGCATGTCATACAATCTGTGCATAATTATTTTAGAATTATCATCTTCTTTTGCATCAAACAAGAAATCTCTTGCTTCTTGTGGTGTATAAACGTGATTTACACTTGTATTACAAATAAAGACATCTGAATAAGGCGACATAACATTAAAGTTGTATTCGTCACCAAAGTCTTCTTTAATCTGTGTGATTACACTTGAGAGTGCAATATTGCCACCTAAGCCCATTGCTACATTAATATAATAGTTTGTCATTATTTAAGTCTCCTTATATTCTAATTAGTAACGCCATTATATTGGCTAACTATACGTTCTGTAGTAGTAAGACGCTCAAAGTTTCCATTTTCATCCCAATGTAGTTTGAGCTTAAAGTCCTTTCCTTCTATTTCTAATACTGCGTCTTTCTGTGTACTAGTAAAAGCTTGAAATAGCTGATCAAGAAGTTGATAATTCAATGGGGTTTTCATTGCTTCTTTTCTCAATATCTCTTCTTGAACTTCTTGCCTGTGGAGTTTCTTCCACTCAAGATATGCCTGTATAAACTTTAACATCTTTTCACATCTCCTAATTTGTCTGCGCATGATTCCCACAACAATGAATAGTAATCAAAGCGCTTTCTAATCCATTTATTGCGGAAAATCATATTTCCTATGCATGAAGGAATTCCTATTATAATAAGGTAAAGTGGGCCGAGCATTAATGATTGTCTTGAATGACCTACTTCATGCTTATAGTCAATATCATTGAACGATTTTCTTTTGTTACAGAAAATGTATTCGCCAAGACTGAAACTTGAAAAGTGCTTTGATTTGAAATCATATACATTATCTGACTTCTTTGCATCAAGAACTTTTATCATCAATAACGCCAATATGTGTTGTGGTAACTGCCACGCATATTCAACAAGCCTTTTCAATATTTCTTTCTCCTATTTCTTTTTCCTTTCATAGATTGTGAAATTTTCTTTTTTGTTTCTTCAGACTGCTTTTTACGTCTAAAAGGAACCCATCTTCCTAATACTAAGATATATTTCTTCTTAGAATTAAGAGCCTCAATAAAGTTTGGTAGTCTTTCTGGTGGGCCTAACCCATAATACTCAGCGACTCTTTTGGCGTGTCGCATACTTCTAAGTGATATCATAGTATTATAAGTTAATTACACTGAATAAACTTAAAGGTACTCATCTATATCTAGATCATTATCTATACATACACAAATTATATCTTCCCAAGCCCAGTTATTAAGCTTACTTTGTTTTTCAATTTCTAAATTTAATATTACATCATCAACCGCACGTTCTTTATTAAGTCTTTTAGGGTTATTGTATATAACGTTAAGCATTGCATATTCTACTGTTGTTGGCAAATTCCTTATTATATATTCTTTACCATTATTTCTAAGACCATTAGTTATTCTGTTTAAGATAATTTCCGTAATATCAATTGCTTTTGTTGCTATCCATTGCCAAGAATGATAAGAACCAAATCTTTTCTTTAATATATTGGACGAACATCTAAATACTATTAAATATATTTCTTTTAAGTTTTCTGTATGTCCTTTATAATAATTTGTTAAAAGATTATTAAATTTATCGTTTTCATCATAGACGTTATTTATTTTCTCATCCATTATTTCATGCAATTTTGGATTTATCTCATAGTCTATACAATCAGTGAGTTCATTATTATAGCTTGTAAACATTATTTTGTCCCCATATTATTAATCCTTCTACTATTGCGATTGTCGTAATAATCATAAATGATGTTTTCCATTTGGCTGTAGTTTTCTCTAATTTGGCGTAATTGCTTTCTGAGGTCTCCAATCGTATTTGCTGTGCTGCTGAGTAATTCTTCATTATTTCTAACTGTGATTGCACATCTATCAATTGTGAACTCAAGAAGCTGTTGTTCATTTGTTGCTTCATTGTATTTTGCTCTATAATATTCAAGCTCTGTTCTACATTGTCCCAATTTATATTGTGAAACGCTGGCTCCGAATATGCAGAGAAGCATAACACCAATAGAGATATAGTTAATAACTTTTTGCATAACATTATCTTCCCCAATGAAATATCAGTCTTTCTCTTGGATAATTAGCTCTTCTTACAGAACTAATCCAATCATTTACTCTTTCTCTTTGGCTATTGTCACATAGAATATCTAATATGTCCATAACTTTCACATATGTACCCTCAACTGACATAATAAAAGGACGATAACCAAATTCATAATTTTCAAAATATTTGTTTCTATCAACAATTATATTTAACTTTCTTGCTTTTGCATATTCTAAATAAATATTACTTGTCATCTTTACTCCTTGTTTCTTTTTCAGAAAGCTCTTCAACTTCCTTTTTAGTAATAACATCCAATATATGTTCAATTGCTTTTAGTCTATTATCTACTATTGACATATCATTAAAATAGTCCTTTACTGTAACATAATTCATATTTAGCTCCTAATTATTAAGCACCCATACTAAAACAGCAAAGCCAACAAGAAACGCAAATATTACAGCAGCAATTCCTAATAAAAAACTTAATATAATTCCCATAGTCTTAATCTCCTCTATATAATTAGTTATTTATTTTCTGACATCTTCCCAAGAAGTAATTGGGATTTCTTCTACAAATTCTGTCGGAATACCTCGATAGTCTTTTATAATAGTTTTATATTTGACCAACTTTTTAATGATTTTATCTACATTTAAGTACATAACACTTTGGTTATATCCTGGTTCTAAAACCTCTCGACAGCAGCAAACAACAATTGCTATCTCGCCCTTATTAAGCTTAGCTACTTTCGTTTGCCAGAGCCTAGCTTGTCCCTTTGCTTTCTTATCCTCTATTAAATCTGGATTAAGCTGGTAATGTAGCGCGACGTTGCCAGATTCATCTATGAACTCAAATAAAGTATATTTTCCGCAATCAGTGCTATTAGTATACTTCATATACTTTGTAAAGTTCTCTGATACTTTCAATTCATCTTTTCTAGCCATTGTTTTAATTTCCTTATATATCTAATTAGTACCTTCTGATTCAAGCTGTCGTCTAGTTTGCTCCAATCTATGTGAGACAATTCCAAGTCCTGCGAGTGAGCCGACAAGCAAAAGTAACAAAATAAGCACAATAATATCTTTAATCTTGTCCACATTCTTTCTCCTCTTTATAGTTAGTAGCTTTAGTACTTAATAGTTCTACTAAGTTCTTCGTGATCTGTTCAACATTATGTTCCAGATTAGATAACTTCTCATCTATAATATTTAAGTCTTGGTAATAAGTACTAAAATCTACATAATTTGTTAGATTATTCATAACTCTTAGCTTTCCAAGTATACCCTTTATAAGATTTATTTATTTGTATAGACCTACAAATACCTGTCTGCATAAAACCTAGTTCTTTCCATTCAAATGCACTTTTAATAAGCCCGTCTGACCTTTCATAATATTGTTTAGCATAATGAATATTCTCCCTAAGAGCATTTAATTCATCTTTATTAAGAGCCCATTCAAAATGATATCCATATTTACCAACTGTTTTTCCACAGGACTTTTTTTTAGTTAAGTGAGCACTCATAGTGGAAATATTTACATTTGCCCATTCTGCGGCTTCTCCCACTGAATTAAAGACCATATCTGTTTCTATACATCGAACTGGTTTCTGAGTCCTTTTAGTTAAGTAATCTACTTGTACTTTAGAAAGTCTTCTACCTTGTGTATGAACTCTATTATGTTCTTCTCTAGTAAGAAATATCAATTCACTTGGTGGTCTATGATAATAAAGGTCTAAAGCCTTTAAGTCATCTCTGCTCTGTTGAATATCTCTTTTACTACCATCTAAATTATGTGTTTCTAGTCTATGGTGACAAACCCAATTTGATATAGAATATAAGTCAGACCTATCATTTATAGCTTTATCAAAATTTTCTATTTGTGTTATATCACCTTCACAATATCTATATATATCTACTAAACTTTTTAGCATTCTAATCTTTCTCCTATCTGTATATAAATTAGTGAAATTTCTAATCTTCCTTAATTATACATTCGTCTGCAATTTTCTTTGCGTCAGGCCAAGAATAGCCAAGCTTATTGTGAAGTCTAGCTTGAAGTGTACTATATTTTAATTGCTCGCCTTCATATATGCAAAGTCTACTTCTTAACTTCGCCATATTTGCTCTTCCTTTTACTGCTCTTTCACTCATATCCATAACCTTAGTAGACTGTTTTTTTCTGTGTGTTACGTAATACTCATGCTGATATTCTGCCATCTTTTTCTTTGCTTCAGACTCTTCCTCAGTTGGCTCAACTTCTGTATCAATAGCCCACAATAATACAATTCTTTCGTGCCAAATCTTATCTTCCAGCTCGATTTCTTCTTGAGTAAGACTATATGTATTATTTAATATTCCTCTTATTTTATCAATCATAGACTTTAAATTAGTAAGGCTAG
>JAEIGA010011261.1_pt1 | contig 13577 bp, 10 predicted proteins | sample 9270691 | NCBI WGS metagenome assembly JAEIGA01 (sample SAMN17057246, study PRJNA624740) | gut metagenome | biome: biome; isolation source: fecal sample | host: Bos grunniens | place: China: Xizang | collected 2019
GAACGCTGGTGTTTTTGAAGGATTTGCATCCGCAAACGCTTTTGGCGACAATTAAAAAACACAAAGTAACGCATATTTTTGCCGTACCTTTGGTCTGGGAAACGGTGTATAAAACCGCGTTGAAAAAAATTCGTTCTATGGACGAAAAAACTTATCAAAAGTTCCAAAAAGCCTTAAAATTTGTCAATAAATCCAGTCTTTTTGGCAGCGCCTTAGCAAAACTTGCATTCAAGGAAGTCCGTGAGAACCTGTTTGGCGAGAGTGTGCAATTTTTGATCACCGGCGGCAGCGGTATTTCCCCGGAAGCATTGCAATTTTTCAACGGGATCGGCTACCACATGGCGAACGGCTATGGTATGACTGAGGTAGGGATTACTTCGGTGGAAATTTCGCTCAAACGCAAAAAGCGCAATCTCGGTTCAATCGGCGCACCTTTTGGTTATACCGAGTATTCGGTTTCCGAGAAAGGGGAGTTATTGATTAAAGGCAAGACACGCGCGTCGCGTATTTTGCAGGACGGCGAAGAGATAAAAACGGATTTCGAGAAATGGTTTGCAACGAGCGATTTGGTAAAGCAAACGGACGGGAAATATTATATTTTGGGCCGAGAGGACGACTTGATTGTTTGTAAAAACGGCGAAAATCTCAACCCCGAAATTTTGGAAAAACGCTTGCACATTGCGGGCGTAGACGAATTGTGTTTGTTTGCGGATGAAAATGGCACGCCAACTTTGCTTTTGAGTGCAAAAAAATGTTATTCGGCGGACGCGCTCCGTCAAATATATGCAAATGCGTTGACAGCGTTGGGCGCGGTGCATCTTCGCGACGAGGTAACCAAAGTTGTTGTGACTACGGACAAATTGCTGGGTGAGAATGATTTTAAAATCAGTCGTAAAAAGATAGCAAAGCGCTATCAAACTGGGCAGTTTCGATTGTTGGACCCGCACAAAGCGGACGAGCAAGCCAGCCTTTTGTTGAGCGGACTGGAAAAGGAAATTTGCATTTGCGTGGCAGAAGTTTTGCAAAAGGACGTGAGTGAAATTAGCCCGACAGCCGATTTCTTTACAGACCTTGGCGGCAGCAGTTTGGATTATTTTGCGCTCTTGGACAGTTTGCAAGAACGCTTTGATTTAGAAACGTCGGTCGCGGAAGAAGCGAACGCGGCGACGGTGCAGGAAATCTATCAACTAATTTGCAAATCATAGCAAGTAGAGTTTATAAACGGAGTGTAAGACAAATGATTAACGCTTTGAATAAAAAGTGGAAAGAATTTATTTATGGTTTTGCGGGATTCGGCCCCAACTTTTTGATGGTTTTGATGGGCGCGTATTTTTCGGATGCAATCAACCCCGCCGCGCTGGGTGACGGGAACAGTTTCCAAGCGATTGTGAGCGGTACGTGCTTTATTTTGCCTGCACTTTTCCCTATTTTGTATGCACTTGCTAAGATTTTTGACGGGATCATCGACGTGCCGCTTGCGCACATCACCGATACTTTATCCACCAAATGGGGCAGAAGACGTCCTGCGATTTTGGTGTGTTTATTCCCGATGATCATCTCGTTTGCTTGCTGTTGGTGGCCGATTTTCGGTGCGGAAAGCCAGCTTGCGAACACGATTTGGATTTCGTTTTGGTTGCTTATTTTCTTCGCGACCTACACGATGTGTTTGATTGCGTATTACGGTTCGCTTTCCACGACTTGCGTGAACGAATCGCAAAGATTGCGTGTTTCCGGTTATAAATCCTTCTTCGATACGATTTCGTATTGCATAGTATACGCGCTCGTGCCTATTCTTTTGGATGGGTTGCGGGTGCATATTGACAAGTTTGTGTTCTACTGCTTGCCGTTGATGCTGACGATGCTGATTCCGCTTTTCCTCATCAAAGAAGGCGCGAAGTACGGTTATCCCGAAAACGAAGGCTTGGTAGCCGAAAAAGTTACCTTTAAGGAAAGTTTAAAACTTACGTTCAAGAACAAATTGTTCATGCGTTGGGTAATGATCAACAGTTTTACCTTCATAGGTTTGCAGATGTTCCTCGTAGCGATGAACGCTATGATTTTGGGCGGTATGGGCTTTGATGGCGTGGGGATGGCGATCCTCAACACCAGCGCGTTTGCGCCTGTGCCCGTGATGTTGTACTTATTCAATAAACTCAAAGCCAAGAAAGGCACGCGCTTTACCTATCAAACGTGCTTGCTTTCTTTCTCGGTGGCGATTTTCTCGTTTTTCCTTGCTTCGAAATTCGTGCTTGGTGAAAACAACGTTCTTTTGCAATATATCATCGGCTGCGTGGGCGGCGTGTTTGGCAGTTGGTCGATCGGTGCGTTCTTTATGATGCCCTATCTTGTACCCGCACAGGTTTCCAGCGTGGAAGAAAAATTGACGGGCAAGAACCATTCCGCGATGTATTTTGCTGCGCAGGCGTTGATTAGCTCGATTGCCTCTGCGATCTCCGGCTCGCTGATTTACGAGCTTATCAAAATGCTTTTCATCAGCAAAGGCGCAAGCGGTATCGTATGGGCGGAAAGCTATGAAAAAGCGGCGGAAATATTTGGCGTAGAAGTTTCGCAGGTGTTCAATCTCGGTTCGATGATTGTGCCGTTTATCGTAAGCATCGTATGCTTTATCGGGTTTATTTGGGCGTTCAAGCTCCCCAAGGAATTCTCCCCTGAGCTTGTCGCCAAGGAATTGAAGAAATCCGATCCCGACCTTGATATTACCCCGATTATGGGTGAGGAATACAAGGAAAAGGAAGAAAAGGGCGAAATTTTATTTGTACAAATCGGGCTTACCGTACTTTCCGGGTTTATTTTCTCGTTTATTTGGGCGGCGTACTTATTGAAAGCCATCAAAGAGCTAACGAAAAAATATAACAACCTTTTGGCGTGGATACTTTCGTGTTTCGTGCCGTTTGCGGGCGCGGTTTACAGCGTCAAGCTCTTTAAGGCATTGCGAGAAAAAGCGGAGGGAAAGGGTGTAAAATTAAAAGGTTGCACGGCTTTGTATGCGGTGCTTGGGTGTGTTTTCCCTATCTTGCCTTTGAATATCCTTTCGCTTGCTCTCTTGCAAAAGAACGTGAACACGTTGTATGAAACGGAAATAAACGCCGTAGAGGTTACGGAGCTGGCATAATGGTTTGGTTTGCACACTTGTTTGTAAAATTGACGGGCTGGTTGCCCCACGTCTTTGCGTTTCGTAAGAAAATTTATTACGAAGACAAAAAATCGCAGGGACGTCGGATAAAAGGCAAAGCAATTATCATTTCCAACCACTATACCGTTTGGGATTACCCGCTTTTGATGTTCGTCTTCATGCATCGGACGTTGCGTTGCCAAATTGCAGAACTTATGTATCGCAAAAACGTATTCATGACTCTGCTTTTAAAGGCGCTTGGCGGGGTGAAGGTGGATAGAAATTCGCATGATTTTTCGTTTATAAACAAGAGTACGAAACTCTTGAATAAAAACAAGGTTTTGACGATTTTCCCCGAGTCGCGCATTCCCAGACCGGAAGAAGAGACTCCGTTGCCCTTTAAACCGAGTGCGGTATATCTTGCGCTCTCGAGCGGTGCGCCGATTATCCCTGTTGCGGTCAGCGGTAGGTATTTTGGAAAAAAACGCGCGGCCGTGATGATCGGGAAGACCATCGACGTGCGTGAATGGTATCAATCGGAGTTGTCGGAAAAGGAAAATATTGATTATATCAACAATAAATTAAGAGAAAAAGTGATAGAGTTGAAAAATGAACTTGAAAGAAGAACAAACGGAAAAACAAAAAAAGCCCAAGAAAAAGCGGGAGAGTAATTTCTTTTACGATTTCGTCAAAATAACGGGTGCATTGCCGACTTGGATTTGGATGCGTCCCAAGGTGGTGCGACTCAACAAAAACGTCCCCAAGCGCATTAAGGGCGGGGTGTTGATTGCTTCAAACCACATCAGCTTTCTCGACCCTGTGAGCGTGCATTGCGCGTTTTGGTATAGGCGGTTGTATTGTATTGCTACGAAGGACTTGTACGATACGCCGCGCAAGGCGAGCTTTTTCAATGCTATGCATTGCATTATGGTGGACAAAGACAACTTTCATATGGGTTCGTTTCGAGCGGTGTGCGATCGTTTGAAACAGGGAAAGGCGGTGGTTATTTTTCCCGAGGGGACGGTCAACCGTGATGAAAAAGTCCAGTATTATAAATCGGGCGCGGTGATTATGGCGCATATGAGCCGTAAACCGATTTTACCTATTTGCTTGATTAAACCCAAGCACTGGTACAGCCGTTACGTAATTGTAATCGGTGAGCCGATCGACGTGACCAAACTGTGCGGAACGATTCCGTCGATGGCAGAGATTGACGATGCGAGCAAATACATTCGAGAAAGAGAAGCGGAACTTTTGGAATTCTATCAAAATAGAAACAAGAAAAAGGGGAATTAAAATGAGTATTTTTGCTAAATATACGGACGAAGCAACTTTGGCGCAAATCGTGGATTATAAAAACGTAGGCGCGATGTGGCAACACAGTGTAGAAACCTACGGGGACGAGATTGCGCTTGTGGATGGGGAAAGCATCACTTATAAACAGTTGGACGAGCAGGTTCGTTCCTTGCGCGCGGCGCTTCAAGAACGCGGAATCGCGGCAGGGGATCGCGTGGGCGTGTTGATGCCAAACTCCATTGCGTTTGCAAAAACCTTTCTTGCGATTACCACACTCGGTGCGGTAGCCGTATTACTGCCTCCGCATTTGGATGCGATGACGGTGTTCGGTTGCTCGATGAAATTTGGTTTAAAGGGGCTTGTGTACGCGGCGGCGATGCAGGAAAAAACGGCATTTGCGGCGGAAAAGAATCCGAAACTCTTGTTGCTTGAAGACACCGTTTGCGGGACGATGGCAACGGAATGTGCGGACGTGGACGGCAGTGCGCCTTGCGCGATTTTGTTCACGGGCGGTACGACGGGCAAGAGCAAGGGTGCGCTTTTGTCCAACCAAGCGATTATGCGCGGGGTGAAAAACGGTTGCTATGGTTATCGCAACGTGTTCAAGCAAAGATATTTCCTCGTGTTGCCGTTGACGCACGTATTTGGGCTTGTGCGCAACTTATTGACCAGCTTGTACACGGGCAGCGCGTTGTTCATTTGCCGTAACAATAAAGATATGTTTAGAGATATCGCGGGGTTTAAGCCGACGATTTTGGTGCTCGTGCCCGCGCTTGCGGAGCTTGCGCTCAATCTTTCCAAGCAGTTTGGCAGAAATATGCTTGGCGCGGACGTGAAGACTATTATTTGCGGTGCGTCGGCTGTTGCGCCGTATTTGGTGAAAGAGTACGATAAACTTGGGATTGCGTTGTTGCCTGGATACGGTTTAACGGAAAGCGCTAACCTTGTAAGCGGTAACCCCGAGGCGCTTCGTAACCCCGAATCGGTCGGATTTATCTACGAGGGCATGGATTACAAAATTGTAGACGGCGAGCTTTGGCTTAAAGGCATCAATATGATGGAAGGCTACGTTGGCGAGCCCGAAGAAAACGCGCTTGCCTACGAAGACGGCTGGTTTAAGACGGGGGATTTGGTGCGCATCGACGACGAAGGTTTCCTGTATATCACGGGTAGAAAGAAGGAAATCATCGTGTTGGCATCCGGGGAGAATATTTCGCCGGCGGAAATCGAAGTCAAATTCGATGCTTTGGATTGCATTCAAGACTGTCTTGTGTACGAAAGCGAGGGAGTTTTGGTGTTGGAAGTTTTGCCGAGAATGACCGTCTTGAAGGCACTTGGCGTAGAGGATATTGAGGGGTACGTAAAGGCGCAGCTCAATACAGTAAACGAGACGTTGCCTTCGTTTGCGCGCGTAAACAAAATGATTATTCGTACGACGGATTTCGTGCGTTCCCCCAGCATGAAAATTGTGAGGAATCAAAATGCAAATGACAAGAAATGAGATTATTGAAAAATTAAAAGACGTGTTCAAGATGGCGGTTGGCAATAACTATGACGAGTCGAAATACTCCGAATCTTCCAACCTTACCACCGACCTTGGTTTGAACTCGGTGGGCATTTTGTATATAGTAATCGCGATCGAGGAATTTTTCGGGATTCAGTTCGACGACGTAGGTTTTAGCGATTTTAAAAACGTGGGCGACGTAATCGATTATATCGAGCAAAAGGTATCCTAATGATTTGGGAAACAAAACCGCCTGCGAGCGGGGATATGGTGCGCGTCAAGCTGGGGCACATTTACCATTACGGAGTGTTCGTCAGCGACACGGAAATCATTCAATTTGGCTTAGCACCGAGTGCGCGAACGCACGTAAAAAACAGCGATATTGAGGTTTGCGCCTCGGATATAACCGCGTTTTCGTGCGGTGGCGAAGTAGAAGTTGGTGTTTTCGACGAGCAGGAAAAGCGCAACACCGCGGAACAAACGGTCGCTTTGGCGCGTGCACGCTTGGGCGAAAAAGGGTATCATATCTTGTATAATAATTGCGAGCATTTTGCCTACGAATGTGTGACGGGCGAGAAAAAATGCACGCAAGCGGACGCGGTGCGGATGCTCTTTCGTTCGATGCCTGTTGTGGACGTGTACTGGGCGGAATTGCCCGAAAAAATACCTGAAAACGGGCTGGAAACGTTGTTCCCTGCATCACGCGCAGACGAGATTATTGCGTGTTCTAACGAGCTTGTAAAAAGGCAAAAATACTACGTTTGGCGGCTGTTGGAATATGCTTTTATGCGCACGTTTGGGTATAAAATTTCGACGCTTGAATTGCATAAAAATGAGCACGGAAAATGGGAAACTCCGCAGTGTTTTTTCTCGTTATCGCACAGCGGAAATGCCTTGGCGGTAGCGGTTTCGAGAACGCCCGTTGGAGTGGATATTGAGAAAATCAACGGTCAAAAAACACAATTTTTAGAGAAAATTTTGACGGAAAAAGAACGAGAACAACTTTGTTTGGAAGAAAATAAAACGGCTTTTTTGGTGCGCAGATGGTCGGAAAAAGAGAGTATTTTCAAGACGTTAAACGAGGCTCGGTTTGCGCCTGCAAAGATACAAACGGGGGAGCACTCTGTGTCTTCCAGTACCGTGGAAATTGCGGGGGAGGAGTACGTTTTGTCGGTGGCGACGGAGTACTTGGATAAGGTACGCTGTATTCAAAAAACCGACCTTATAGAGGGGTGAAGATGTTTAAAAGACAGCAAAAAGACCAAAATAAGGAGCATGAGAAGCAAACAAAAATTCATTCTAAAAAGAAGAAGGTAGTGGCGGCGATTCTTGCGTCCTTAACAGGTTTTAGCGCGATGATGGTCGCTTCCGCCGTAATTGCTTACGATGCTATTTTTCCTCGTTATGAACGCCCGAATTACGATTTGTATGTCGGTGAGTATTCCTATGAGCGCATCAAGCATAGACTGCCGCGCGAGGAATTTTATTATAAGACGAAAAAATCTGAGCTCAAGGGGTATTATTATCCCTCCAAGCAGGGCAAAGGTTTGGTAGTTGTGGCGCATGGTTTTCATGCGGGCGCGGACGATTATTTACCGCTGATAGAATACTTTGTGGGCGGCGGGTATAACGTATTTGCGTACGACACCACGGGTACGTACGATTCCAAAGGGGAGTCGACGGTGGGCATGTGTCAATCGTTGGTGGATTTGGATGAAACGCTCAAATATATAAAAAAGACCAAGCCGTACAGCGCGCAGCCCTTATTTTTAGTGGGGCATAGCTGGGGCGGGTACGCCGTGGCATCCGTTTTGGCATTGCAAAAGGACGTTCGCGCTTGCGCTTGCATCGCGCCGATGAACAACGGTTATACGATTATGCTGGAAAAAGGGGAACAATACGCGGGGAAACTGGCGCTGATTCCCAAGCCCGTTTTCAACGTGTATCAACGTATACTTTTTGGGGATTACGTGGAAGAAAGCGGGGTCAAAGGCATCAATTCGGTGGATATTCCCGTGCTGATTGCGCAGGGTGTGGATGATAAAGTGATTACCTACGACGGGCAATCGATTATGGCGCACAAGAAAGAAATTACCAACCCGAACGTGGTTTATTACGAGGGGCTTGGCTTGCAGGGCGACCATAATAATATTTGGCATTCCGTCCGTGCTGCGGCTTATCAAAAGGAAGTTGAAAGCGGTTTAAAAAAGTTGCAAATGGAGAAAGGTGACAAGCTGACAAACGAAGAAAAAGCGGCGTATTACGCTGGAGTGGATCATCGGTTGTACAGCGAAGTCAACAAGGAGCTGTTTGATAAAATTTTGGAAATGTTTGACAAACAAGTCTAAACGATAGCATATAGATAAACACAAAGGAGAATAAACAGATGTTTTGCAGGAAATGTGGAAAACAAATTGATTATGAGGCGGAATTTTGCAAGGAATGCCAAGAGATGGATGCATTTTTTGGTGACAATAAACCAACGGTAGAAGAACCTTCGTTGATTGTGGAGCAGGAAAAACCTGTTTTAGAAGGCAATAGAAAGGAAGGGTTTGGCAAAGCGCTTGCCGCAACGATTATGGGCGCGATTGCTTATTTTTTCGTGATTATTGCACTCGGGATATTGACAAGTATGCTGGGCGGCGACTTGGACGACCTTGAAATGATGCCTTATGAATCGATCCATGAACTCACAGTGATTTCGTATGATCCGACCTTGATGGCGATTATGCTCATTACGACTGGGATATCCATTTTCTTGGCGATTCCGTCGCTCATTCTTGGAATCCAGTCCATCAAATGTTTTTTCAGACAAAAGAAAGCGGGCAAAGTACGCCCTGTGGCGACTTTGGTGTTAGGGATTGTATCGGTTGTAATCGCCGCTAGCGTATTGAGTTCGGCGTTGGCTATTCTTCCGGCTGCCGCGCTTCTCGCGTAACGAAAGGGGACTATGATGCAGGAAAAATATTATATCGGTTTTGATATTGGCGGGACAAAGTGCGCTGTCAGCTTGGGCAGAGTACTTGGCGGGGCGATTACGGTGTTGCACCGCGAAGAGACTCCGACACAAAATAGTCCTGAGGATACCTTGGCTATTTTATTGCCTTCGGTTTTGGAATGGAAATCAAAATACGCCGTCAGCGGCGCGGGGGTTAGCTGCGGCGGACCGCTCAACAGCAAGACGGGCGTCATTATTTGCCCGCCGAATTTGGCGAGCGGTTGGTACGGTTTTGAAATCGTGCGTTACATCGACGAAAAAACGGGTTTAAAAGCGAAATTGCAAAACGATGCAAATGCTTGTGCGGTTGCCGAATGGCGATTTGGCGCGGGGCAGGGCACGGAAAATATGGTCTTTTTGACCTTTGGTACGGGCTTGGGCGCAGGCTTGATTTTAGATGGCAGGCTGTATGCCGGCGCGAATGATAACGCAGGGGAAGTAGGGCATATCCGCTTGGCGAAAAACGGTCCGAAAGGGTATGGAAAATACGGCTCGTTCGAGGGTTTTTGCAGCGGCGGCGGGATTGCTCGTTTGGCGCAGGAAATGGCAAAACGCGCCAAAAAAGCCCCTGAATATATGTCGCAAGGCGTTGTGACGACGAAAGAACTTGCAAAATACGCTTTTGCGGGCGACCGATTTGCAAAGCGGGTATTTGCCAAGAGTGGCGAAATGCTTGGAAAAGGGTTGAGTGTGATTATTGACGTAATCAATCCCGAAAAAATTGTACTCGGCGGGGTATTTATGCGCTCTTCGCAGTTGTTGATTCCCGCGATGAACAAGCAAATTCAAAAAGAAGCGCTGTTAGAAAGCGCGCAAATTTGCGAAATTATACCAGCAAAATTAAGTGAAAATGTAGGCGACGTAGCAGCGCTTGCGATTGCCGTAGGAGAATAAAAAAATGAAATTAGAAACGAAAGAAATTTTACAAGAATTATCCGTTCGCTATCCCGTGCTTAGTGCACGTCAAGCGGATGTGGAGGCTTGCTTTGAAACATTAAAAATTTGCTTTGAAACGGGGCATACTTTGTATATTTGCGGGAACGGCGGGAGTGCGTCCGACAGCGAACACATCGCGGGCGAGTTATTGAAAAGCTTTAAAAAATGCCGCGCATTGCCTGCGGAATTGTCGGAAAATCTGCGTGCATACGGCGAAAAGGGTGAAAAGCTGTTGGCGGGCTTAGAAGGCGGTTTGCCGGTTGTTTCCTTGTGCGGACATTTGGCGTTTTCGACGGCGTATGCCAACGATAAAGACCCCGCGTTTATTTTTGCACAGCAAGTGAACGCTTGGGGCAGGGCAGGGGACGTACTTCTGACGATTTCCACTTCGGGAAATTCGCAAAACTGCGTGTACGCCGCGATGGTTGCCAAAGCCAAGGGAATGTCGGTGCTTGGTCTGCTTGGCAATACGGGCGGGGAGTTAAAAACGCTTGCCGATGCTTGCGTTGTTGCACCTGAAAAAGAAACTTATAAAGTGCAGGAATTGCATTTGCCTATTTATCATTGCCTTTGCGCGATGATAGAAGCGGAATTTTTCGGCTAATTCAATAGAGGGTACATATAAAGAGTAGAAAAGGTAACTTTTTTACTCTTTTTTATGTTGTAAAAACCAAAGAGCGGTCTAAGTAGTAGTTTTTTGTGATAGTTATACTATCACACGAGAAAAAACCTTGACAAAAACCGCAAATAGGTGTAGAATATTGTAGAATAGGATAATAGGGTTATTGTGCTTTTAAGCGAAAAAAATGACGGCGAAAACGTCAGGGGGAAGAAGCCGCAAAAAGCGCGAAAGACACGCAAAAAGCGCGGAAAAGACGCAAAGGCGGCAAAAAATACTTTAAAACCTATAAATTTAGTAACGAAGAACCGAATATCGGTTAGGAGGCTATATGAAGAGAATTACAAGACGTATTGCTTGCGGTGCATTGTCGTTGATGATGCTTTCTTCGCTTGCATTAGAGCGTAATGTACGCTTGGATGCGGAGAACGGCGTGGCAACGGGCGCAGGCGCGACGCAAACGGCGAGCGCTTCGTTTAAGAACGTAACGGGGCAGTACGATACTTCCAAAATCATGCAAGAGAATTTTAATGCTTCGGTGTTGGATGCGGGCAAGGTTGCGCCTACGTATGAAACGCGTACGGTTATCGTTACGCTGGACGGAGCGCCGATTGCGGATTTGACGGAAGAAAGCGTCAGCGATTTTATGTATTCCTTTACGGGAAACTTGGCGGCTGCGGAAATTAAAAACGAGCAGCAGAACTTTTTAAACAAGCTTTCCAAAATGGGGATTTCGTATACTTACAAGGGTGCTTACGATACGGTATTAAACGGCGTGGCGATTGAAGTGAATACTAAACACGTATCCGCAATCAAGAGTATCCCCGGCGTTTCCGGCGCGTACATCACGACGGCATATGCAGAGCCTAAGACGGCGGATATCGATACTTCGGGTGTTACGACCAACGAAACGGACGTTTACGCAACGGGTATTTACGACTCCTCCGAGTTTACTTCGCTCTACGGGCAAGGCTCGGTGGTAGCCGTTTTGGATACGGGCTTGGATTACACCCATCCCGCATTCCAAGGCTTTGCGAGTGAGAACGTGGATATGTCTTGGGACGAAGCGTACGTAAAGAGTGTATTTGACAACCGCGATTTCCAACTTTCTGCGGAAACCCGTTATCAAACGAAGGGGAAACTTAGTTCGAAAGACGTATACGTAAGCGACAAAGTTCCTTTCGCGTTCGACTATGCGGATGACGATGCGGACGTGTACCCCTCGTATTCCAACCACGGTACGCACGTAGCGGGTATTATCGGCGGTTATGATACGAACGGTTATACGGACAAGGACGGCAATCCGATTTCGGAGACCTTTAAAGGGGTTGTGCCTGATTGTCAGCTTGTTATTTGTAAAGTATTCACCGATGATTTGGACGATAAGGACCTTGGCGGCGCTGTATCGGAAGACATCGTAGCAGCGTTGGACGACTGCGTAAAGCTTGGCGTTGACGTCATCAATATGTCCCTTGGTACTTCCTGCGGGTTTACGACGACCAACGACGGCGACGACGAAGGTGAAATGCTCAATAGTATTTATGAGCGCATTCAAGAAGCGGGTATCAGCTTGATTTGTGCGGCAAGCAACGATTACAGTGCCGGTTACGGCGGTGTATATGGTACGAATCTTGCTACCAACCCCGATTCAAGTACAATCGGTTCGCCTGCGACCTTCTCGGCTTCGCTTGCGGTTGCAAGTATCAATGGTCAAAAAGCAGGCTACATGGTAGGCAATGCGGGCTTGGGCGACAAGCAATCCTTCGTATTCTTTGAAGAATCCCGCGATATCGACGGCAACCCTTACGATTTCGTAGGCTCGATGTCGTCTGCGTATAACACGGATACCTTTGAATACGTCGTTGTTGGCGGCAAGGGCTTGGCATCCGATTATACCTTGATTAAAAAATTGTTCGTGGACAGCAAGGGCAACAGCTTGAATCGAATTGCCTTGATTGAACGCGGCAACTCTACTTTCCAAGAAAAAGTAGAAGTTGCAATGAAAATGGGCGCAATCGGCGTTATCGTTTACAACAACGTTTCGGGTATCATCCGAATGAACTTGGGCGAAATCGATAACCCCGTGCCTGCGGTATCCATCAACATGAATGCAGGGAAACAGCTCGTGGACGCGGCGATGAACTATACCGCGCAAGAGCTTGCTGCGGGGAAAGAAAAGCGCGTCGGTACTTTGACGCTTAGCAAAGACTACGTAGCGGGTCCGTTTATGAGTGAGTTCTCGTCTTGGGGTCCTACGCACGATTTGAAATTGAAACCTGAAATCACCGCGCACGGCGGCGAAATTACTTCCGCGGTTCCCGGCGGTTACGGCGAACAAAGCGGTACGTCCATGGCAACGCCGAATATGGCAGGGTTCATGGCGATTGTAAGACAGTACATTAAACAGGAATTAGGGTTGACGAATCCCGTGGAAATCAATCGTTTGGCAATGCAGTTGACGATGAGTACGGCGGGTATGGTATACGACCAAGACGGCTTGTTGTACTCGCCTCGTAAGCAGGGCGCAGGGGTTGCGAAACTCGAAAACGTTGTAGGCGGTACGGGCGCATACCTTTGGACGGACGTAGAAGAAAACGATTTTAGACCGAAGTTAGAGCTTGGCGACGATCCCGATAAGACGGGCGTTTACGAGATGTCGTTCAAACTCACCAACTTCTCTCAAAACGATCTTTCGTTCACAGTGAACCACGCGGCGATGACGGAAACGCTTGCAAGCGATAAAATGACGGTTTCCGAACAAGCGCATATGTTTAAAGACTCAACGACAACGTGGAAAGTCAACGGCAAGACGCTTGCAGGCTCTGAAATTACGGCGGAAGCTGGCGAAACGTTGGATATCGAAGTCGTATTGAAATTAGATAAGACGGCGCTTGATTATTTGAATGCCGCAAACAAAGACGGCGAAGTTTACTTCGCAAACGGTATGTACGTGGAAGGGTTCTTGCAGTTGGCTTCCGAAACGGAAGGACAATGCAGTTTGAATATTCCTTTCCTTGGTTTCTATGGTGACTGGAAATCCGCGCCGATGCTTGACTATTCGGCGTTTGAGGTTGCAGAAAACGCGCAAGAC
>JAEIGA010011262.1_pt1 | contig 13577 bp, 10 predicted proteins | sample 9270691 | NCBI WGS metagenome assembly JAEIGA01 (sample SAMN17057246, study PRJNA624740) | gut metagenome | biome: biome; isolation source: fecal sample | host: Bos grunniens | place: China: Xizang | collected 2019
AGAACAACGAGTGCATCTGTATTATTTATAAGCTTTCTTATATCATCCTTTGTGACGATTCTTGATGTTGGATTACAAGGATTTGAGAAAATTACGATTCTGACATTTTCCTTGTTTGCAAGACTGATTACGTCATCAATATTAACATCTAAATTTTCGTCCTTCTGATACTTAATGCTTTCACATTCTGCAATTTCAGCATAAAAACGATACATTGAAAAATCAGGTTCAAGAGTCAATATCTTATCACCCTTTTGTAAAAATGCATTCATTATAACTGAAATAATTTCGTCAGAGCCATTACCTGCTGTAACACAATCGGCATCAACATTGAAATAATCTGCAAAGCCTTTCACAAGCTTTGTTGCCATTGGGTCAGGGTAACGGTTTAACGCTGAATTTTTAAGAGCCTCTACCATCTCATTTTCAATTTCCTCAGGAAATGTGAGAAATGACTCGTTAGCATCAAGACGGATTTCATAAGTACCGCTTATTGGCTCATACGGTGTTAAATTTTTTACTTTTTCGTTTAACTGAAACATTATTAGTCCTCAAATCTAACTTTGATTGAATTTGCATGAGCTGTTAAGCCCTCTGTTTCTGCAAGAGAAACAACCTTATCCTTGCACTCACGAAGTGCATCCTCTGTATAGTAAATAAAACTTGATTTTTTAATAAAGCTGTCAACTGACAATGGTGAGAAAAATCTTGCTGTACCACTTGTAGGTAATACGTGGTTAGGACCTGCAAAATAGTCACCCAATGGTTCAGGTGAATAGTTACCAAGGAACACACTACCTGCATTATCCATTCTGCCGATATATTCCATAGGATTCTGAACACACATTTCAAGGTGTTCAGGTGCAAGTCTGTTTGCAAAGTCAACAGCCTTATCCATTGTATCACAGATAATAATTGCACTGTAATCCTTAAGTGATTTTTCAATAATTTCTTTTCTTGAAAGAGTTGCACACTGTCTTGCTAATTCCTTCTTTGTTTCCTCTGCGATTTTTTCGCTTGTTGTAATAAGAATTGCAGAAGCTAAAACGTCGTGTTCAGCCTGACTCATAAGGTCAGCTGCAAGGAATTTTGGATTTGCGCTGTCGTCAGCAACGATTAAAATTTCACTTGGACCTGCAACCATATCAATATCAACTGTACCGTAAAGAAGCTTCTTTGCAGTAGCAACGAAAATGTTACCGGGACCTACAATCTTATCTACCTTTGGAACAGTTTCTGTACCATAAGCCAATGCTGCAACAGCCTGTGCACCACCCATTAAGAACACTCTGTCAACACCTGCAATCTTTGCTGCTGCGAGGATATCAGGGTTTGGTGTTCCGTCCTTTGAAGGAGGAGTTACCATAACAAGCTCCTTTACACCTGCAATTTTTGCAGGAATTGCATTCATAAGCACACTTGAAGGATATGCAGCAGTGCCACCAGGAACATAAAGACCTACACGCTCAAGTCCACGCACACGCTGTCCCATAATAACACCGTTTTCCTTTGTTGTAAGCCAGCTCTGTTGCTTCTGACGAGCGTGGAAATCACGGATATTTTCAGCAGCATCTTCCAAAGCCTTTACGAAAAATGGGTCACACTTTTCAATTGCCTTGTCAATTTCTTCCTTTGAAATTTCTGCTTTTTCAGGTGCTTTACCGTCAAATTTAATTGTGTATTCCAAAACAGCTTTATCACCATTTGTCTTTACATTTTCAAGAATATCAGTAACAGCGAGAGTAACCTTCTTGTCAACCTCACCACTACGTTCTTTAAGCTGTGCGATAAGAGCTTCATCTGCTCTACCGTCTGCAAATACTGTATTAATCATATCTATCAATCCTTTGGAATTACTTTTTCAATGTTTTCAAGGAAGCTGTCAATTTCCTCACGACGAAGCTTCATACTTGCCATATTTACGATTACACGTGCAGAAACAGGCATAATCTTTTCCTTAACCTCAAGTCCGTTTTCCTTAAGTGTTGTACCTGTTTCAACAATATCCACAATACCGTCAGCAAGATTTAAGAGAGGTGCTAATTCAACAGAGCCTTCGATTTTAATAATCTTAACATCCATTCCCTTACCCTCAAAATATGCTTTTGTAATGTTAGGATATTTTGTTGCAATTCGTTTTGTATTAAATCCGTCGTAGAAGTCAACACCCTTTTGTGTTGCAAGGGCAAAATCGCATTTACCAAGATTCAAATCTGTCATTTCGTAGAAGCTTTTGCCATTTTCAACGATTGTATCCTTACCTACAATACCGATATCGCAAACACCATGCTCAACATAAGTAATAACGTCGGCAGCCTTTGCAAGGACAACCTCATAATCACCTGCTGTTAAAATAAGTCGTCTGCCTTTATTAATAAGTTCATCACAATCAATTCCCATTTTCTCGAAAAGTTCAACACTCTTCTTTTCAAGACGACCTTTTGTAAGGGCAATTCTTAATTTTCTCATAATATTTCCTCCCTTACAGTGTCTGCAACAACGCAGATTTTCTTAATCCCCTTAGAGGCTGCATATTCCTTTGTTTCCTCGTAAGTTTCGAATGTGCTGTTTTCACAGTAAACACCATTTTCACGAAGATTTCTTGAATATTCAAGTGCCTTTACAATATATTCCTTTTCACCGAAAACGATTATTTCAGGAGTCATTTCATCATCAAGCTCATCTCGTGAAAGCATAACAGCTGCAAGTGCACCTGTTTCAATACCGAAGCCAGTTGAAGGCATATCTCTGCCGAATTCAGCACCAAGACTGTCGTAACGACCACCGGATACAACTGAAATACCACTACCCTGAAGATAACCCTTGAAAATAATGCCTGTGTAGTAATTTGTTCTGTTTACAAGGCTCAAATCAATAACAATTTTATCTGAAAGTCCTGCATCGCATAAAAGCATATACAAATCCTTTAAGTAATCAAGGCTCTTCCGTCCCTCATCACCTAAATCAATCTGCTTTGCCTTTTCGATAATTTCAACGCCACCGAAAAAGCGTGGAAGATTACGGATGCAATCTGTTACATCTGACTTTCCGATTTTATCAAGAATATTGTTAAGTGAAACGAAATTTCTGCTCTCAACACAATCATAAATTTCACTAACAACCTCGTCAGTAACATTAAGCTTTTTACAAAGTTCCTTAAAAAAGCCTGCGTGTCCGATTTCGAGCTTAAAGTCAGCAGATGTACAGTTTTCAATAGCCTCAACTGCAGTACTGATAACCTCTAAATCTGCACGGAGTCCGTAAGCACCCATAAGCTCGATACCACTTTGTGTTGCCTCATCACTTCTGCCTGTAAGATTTTTCTGTCTTACGAAAACGCTCTGATTATAATAAAGTCGGAGTGGCAAACGTGCATTCTGAAAACGAGTTGACACAAGACGTGCAATAGGAAGTGTTGAGTCAGGTCGAAGTACTAACAATCTGCCATAAGAGTCAGTCAGGCTATACAAATCCTCAGGATTGTAACCTGAGCTTTCACGATTGAACACATCGAAAAACTCGATTGTTGGTGTCATTACCTTTTCATAGCCTTTTGATTTAAAAACTGAAGAAAGTCTTTTTTCAGCACAACGGATAGCACGGCTTTCCTGTGCAAGATAGTCTTTTGTTCCTTCAGGAGTAATTTTAGAGTAATTTTTCATTGAGAAATGTCCTTTATTTAATAATATCGCTTTAGTGTGCTACTATGCTATCACAATAAAGTTCTTAAGTCAAGTGTTATTTTATACAAATATATTAAAAGCCAAAGAATGAGATTTGTGCTGTTTCAGGCAAATCACCGAATGCACCGATTTCCTTTAATGCAGTTACAACGGAGCTTGATGCACCTGTTTTAACCTGGAAATCATCGACGGATACAAATGTACCGTCACTTTCATCTCTTCTTCTTACAATTTCCTGTGCAGCCTTTTCACCAACACCTGAAAGCGCAGAAAACGGCATTCTGATTTTTCCGTCATCAATATAGTAAACTGTTGCATGGGATTTATAAATATCAACGGGAAGAAGCTCAACACCTCTTGCCATCATTTCATTGACAACCTGAAGAGCAGTAAACTGGTCCTTTTCCTTTGTTGTCATTGGTTTTCTGTCCTTTGGCTCTGCGTTAAGAGGTCCGTGAAGCTCAACCATTTTTCTTCTGACGGCGTCTCTGCCCTGACTAACTGTTATAGCATCAAGGTCCCCACCACGAACAGTTAAGAATGCTGTGTAATATTCTGTTGGTCTGTAAATCTTGTACCAACCAAGACGGAGTGCTGCGATAACATAAGCAGCAGCGTGAGCCTTAGGGAACATATACTTGATTTTACGGCAGGAATCCATATACCAGTCAGGTACACCACAAGCCTTCATTGCATCCTCAGCACCCTCAGGGAAGCCTGTTTTTGCAACGATACCCTTACGAGTAAGCTCCATAATCTTAAACGCAAGACCTGAATCAAGTCCCTTATGGATAAGATATGTCATAATATCGTCTCGAGTACCGATAACCTCTGAAATTGTACAAGTGCCATCCTTAATAAGCTCCTGTGCATTACCGAGCCAAACGTCAGTACCGTGTGAAAGACCTGAAATCTGTAAAAGGTCAGAGAATTTCTTTGGTTGTGCCTCTATGAGCATACCACGAACAAAGTCAGTTCCCATTTCAGGAATTGAAAGTGTGCCTGTCTGCACGCCGATATCGTCAGGAGTAATTCCCAATGCTTCAGGACTTGTACAAAGACTTACAATTTTAGGGTCACAAACGTCAACGTCCATAACATTGATGCCTGTCATATCCTCAAGATGCTTATATAATGTAGGCACATCATGGCCGAGAATATCAAGTTTCAGGATTGTGTCGTGAAGGAAGTGGAAGTCGAAGTGAGTTGTTTCCATATCTGAGGATGTATCATTAGCAGGGAATTGAACTGCTGTAAAATCGTAAACATCAAATTCACTTGGCACAACAACCATACCACCCGGATGCTGACCTGTTGTACGCTTAATACCTGTACATCCTTTTGTGAGTCTGTCCTCTTCTGCACGAGTGACAACTCTGCCACGCTCTTCAAGATATTTTTTAACGTAACCATAAGCAGTTTTATCAGCAACAGTTGCGATTGTACCTGCCTTAAACACGTGGTCACGACCGAAAAGCTCTTCTGTATATCTGTGAGCCTTACCCTGATAGTCACCTGAGAAGTTAAGGTCGATATCGGGAGCCTTATCACCATGGAAGCCCAAGAAGGTCTGGAAAGGAATTTCATGACCGTCACGAATCATAGGAATGTCACAATGAGGACAATTCTTCGGAGGCATATCAAAGCCTGAACCATATTCACCGTGAAGGAAAAATTCGCTGTGCTTGCATTTTCCGCAACGATAATGAGCAGCAAGAGGATTAACCTCAGAAATACCTGCCATTGTTGCAACGAAGGATGAGCCAACTGAACCTCGTGAACCTACGTGATAACCGTGAGCCTCGGAGTCCCAAACAAGCTTTTGTGCGATAATATAAAGAACAGCAAATCCGTGTTTGATAATAGACTCAAGTTCCATATCAAGACGCTCTGCAACGTATTCCGGCACAGGGTCACCATACCAGTCCCTTGCCTTTGCCCAACAGATGTCACGAAGCTCCTGCTCAGCACCAGGAATTGTAGGGTTGAATGTACCCGGTGGAATAGGTGTAACAGGCTCTACCATATCTGCAATTTTGTTTGTATTTGTAACAACAACCTCGTAAGCAGTATCCTCACCGAGGTAAGAGAATTCACCGAGCATTTCTTCAGTTGTTCTGAAGTAAAGTGGAGCTTGGTCATCAGCATCATCAAAGCCCTTACCTGCCATAAGAATTGCACGGAATGCAGAATCCTCAGGGTCCATAAAATGAACGTCACCTGTTGCACAGACGAGCTTTCCTAACTTATCACCAAGGTGGATAATCTTTCTGTTAATATCACGGATATCCTCAAGAGTTTTGATTTTGTTATACTCTTTATTTCTGTCAGGATTCTTCGCATTAGGGTCTGAATGGGAAGCAATCATAAACATATTGTTTCCGTCAGGCTGAATTTCGAGATAGTCGTAATAGTTTGCGATTTCAATAATTTCTTCTTCACTTTTTTCAAGGAGAATTGCTTTAATCAACTCACCTGCTTCACAAGCAGAGCCTAAAATGATACCCTCACGATGCTCGTTGAGCTTTGAACGAGGAATACAAGGTCTTGTGTGGAAATATGTAGTGTGAGAAAGTGAAATAAGCTTATATAAATTCTTAAGACCTGCTTTGTTCTGTACAAGAATGATAATGTGATATCGAGGAAGCTTTTCCCAAGGAGTTTCAGGATTCTGGATATCGTCAATAAGATATCCCTCAACACCATAAATAAGCTTGATATCATCCTTGCCTTTACCCTTTACTGCATCAGGGTAGCCCTGGGCATTACCATGGTCAGTAATCGCAATCGCAGTATGACCCCAACTGATTGCTCGTTTAACAAGCTTATCAGCACCTGTCATACCATCCATATCAGACATATTTGTATGAAGGTGTAATTCAACTCTCTTTTTCTCGGCATTATCCTTTTTCTTAATAGGAGAAACTGTATTTACAGCAGTTGCAGAAATGATGTTTTCACCTGAATATTTATCGAAGGTAACTCTACCATAAACGATTACTGTTGCGCCCTCACTCAAAGCACCTAAAAATGATTTTGACTTTTCGCAGGATTCAAAAATCTTTACTGTATATGAATATGTTTTATCTGTAATATTAAAATTGATAATATTATTTTTTCCGTCACGAGTTGTTCGTACATCAAGACTGAAAACCTCACCCCATACAGCAACTGCACCACTTTCGATTGAAACATCGCAAAGCTTCTGCAAATTCTGTGTTCTGATAAGACTTCCGTAAATAGGCTTCTGTGTTTCAAGATAAAGTGGGAAGCCCTCTTTAATAACGTGAGGCTTTGGCTCACCTGATTCTGTCGGCAATTTTGGTTCAGGAATATTGCGCTCTCTGCGGATTTCCTCGTCAGCCTTTTTCTGCATTGTATCAACTGCAAGCTCAGTATCAAAATCTCCGTCTTGACACAAAGCAACTGTGTACTCAACGCCAAAAATACCCTTTATAATTTTTTCAATTTCCTTTTCACAGTTTGCAGATGTGAGAATTTCCTTACCACCCTTTTTAAGGTCGATTTTTAATTCTCTGCCCTGAATAGTATAATCTGCACCACTGAAATATCCGTTTGCAACAACAAGCTTATCTCTTAAAATTTCCACTACCAAATCCATAAATTCAGTACGGAAGCCTGTTCTTGACTCATCACAAACGATACCTATATTAACACCAACAGCCCCTGAAAGTTTACTTTCAAGAGCTTTGATTCTGTCTTCTTCAATTTTTCTGTAAGGTCTGATGGTAAGTTTTGCACTCATTTTTTCGTGAGAAACCAAAAATCCCACGATTTCTGCATAAGCAACATCCATATTGAGAGTGCAATCGAAATACTCACCAAAAAGTGATTTTACTATTGCCATATGTAATTCACCGTTATATTTTTTCTATTTCCTTTAATAATTCTTCAACTATATCTTTTTCGTCAACCTTTTTAAGCACTTCACCATGCTTGAAAATAACACCACAACCGTCGCCACCTGCAACTCCGATATCAGCCTCTTTTGCTTCACCCGGTCCATTAACAACGCAACCCATTACAGCTACTTTAATTGGCTTGTTATAATTTGCAAGTGCTTTTTCTACCTTTTCTGCAAGTCCGATAAGGTCGATTTTTGTTCGTCCACAGGTAGGACAAGAAACAATCTGTGCACAGTCAGTTTTAATTCCTGCCGCCTTTAAAATGTCAAAGCCTGCCTTAACCTCAGTTATCGGGTCAGCGGTCATTGAAACACGGATTGTGTCACCGATTCCATCAAGGAGAAGTGAGCCGATACCGATACTTGACTTTACAAGTGCCATATTGTGTGTACCTGCCTCAGTAACTCCAAGGTGTAACGGATAATCGCACATATCAGCCACAAGACGATATGCCTTTACCATTTTCTGAACATCAGATGATTTAATAGAAACTACAATATCATTAAAATCAAATTTTTCGAGAAGTCCTATATGATACATAGCACTTTCAGCCATAGCCTCAGGAGTTGGTGAGCCATATTTTGCAAGAAGATTTTTTTCAAGCGAGCCTGAATTAACACCAATTCTGATTGGTACATTATGAAGACGACAAGCATCAGCAACTGCTCGCACCTTTTCATCGTCACCGATATTTCCCGGATTGATTCTGATTTTATCAACGCCTGCTGAAACGCTTTCCAATGCACAACGATAGTCAAAATGAATATCAGCAACAACAGGAATACTAACTGCATTTTTCACGGCATAAAGAGTTCTTACGGCCTCCTTGTTAGGCACAGTAAGACGGATAATCTGACAACCTGCTTTTTCTAATTCCACAGCCTGTCTTACATTACCTTCAGCGTCCTCAGCAATAACGTTAAGCATTGACTGAACTGAAATTGGATTATTACCACCGATTTTTACATTTCCTGCCGTTACAACACGACTTTTTCTACGTTCTATCATTTTTAACACCGTCTTTAATTCTTGATTAAATTCACAATATCATTAAATGTAATTACCACCATTAAGAGAAGCAAAAGTGCAAGTCCTGCACCGTGAACATATCCCTCATATTTAGGATTAATTGGTTTTCTTCGTATTCCCTCAACAAAAAGGAAGAAGAGGCGTCCACCATCAAGTGCAGGTAATGGTAAGAGATTGAAAATACCAATATTTATTGAAACAAACGCCATCATTGTAAGTGCTGAAATAAGATTTGCACGACTTTCAACCGCTGACGATGTAGCATCTGCAATAATATTTACAGTACCCACAGGACCTGACAAATCGGAAAGTCCGAATTTACCTGTCACCAAATCAAAAAGGCTCAACCAAACAAGTCTGCCAATTGACACAGTCTGCTTAAAGGCGTTGCCGACAACATTGAACACTGTCGGCTCTTCACCTAAAATGATGAAATCATAGGATATAAGGGTGTAACCGTCCTGCTTTGTTGTTACAAAGGTGACATCCGAAAGTTCAACCTTTTCACCGTCACGACGGACTGTCATATCAAAAATTCCGTCATCACTTCTGCTCATTAAAAATGAAATATCCATATCGGAAAAGACTTTTTTACCGTCAATTTCAAGAAGCACATCGCCCTCTTTAAGTCCTGTCTGCTGACTTATTGCATTTTCCTGAAACTGAAGAATCTGTGTTGTACCTACCAAATCATCCATTGCAAGACACGTTGCAACAATCACAACACCTAAAATCAGGTTCATTATAGCCCCCGCAGCAACAATTATGAATTTTTGCCATACCTTCTTGTTACCGAAGGCATTTTCATCTGTGCTTTCCTCGTCTTCACCCTCCATACTCACATAACCACCGATAGGCAAAAGACGGAGTGCATAAGTTGTTTCGCCCTTTTTCTTCTTGAAAATTGCAGGACCCATACCAAGTGCAAATTCATTAACCTTTACCTTAAAAAGCTTTGCAAATGTGAAATGTCCCAACTCGTGAATTGAGATTAAAAGACCGAAGAATAAAATTGCTACTAAAAAAGGCCACACCTTTGACCAGATTTCCAAAAAATCACTGCTTTCCCGAATACTTGATTACTAAATTTCTTGCCTCAATATCGGCATTATAAACATCCTCAACTGTATATGCTTCTACCTTCGGAGCTTCGTTCATTACCTTTTCCACAAGCTCTCCGATTTCCAAGAAGCCAATCTTACCCTGCCTGAACATAAGATTTGCCTGTTCATTAGCACTGTTTGCAAATGCAGGATAGAGTCCACCACGTGTAATAGCCTCACGACAGATATCCATACATCTAAAGGTTTCATAGTCAGGCTTATAGAATGTCAATGTTCCCAACTGTGTCAAATCCAATTCTCCTGTAAGAGATTCAATTCTTTCAGGGTATGTGAGTGCATACTGAATAGGAATTTTCATATCAGGAAGTCCCAACTGTGCTATTACTGCATTATCATCATACTCAACAGCAGAGTGAATTATACTCTCTCTATGAACAACAATTTCGATTTTTGAAGGATGAACATTAAAAAGCCATACTGCTTCGATAAGCTCAAGTCCTTTATTCATCATTGTTGCAGAGTCAATGGTAATTTTCTGTCCCATACTCCAATTAGGATGCTTAAGAGCATCAGCAACAGTTACCTTGCTCAACTCCTCTTTTGTTTTGCCGAAGAAAGGACCACCACTTGCAGTAAGGATAATTTTCTTTAACGCTCTGTTAGTAGGCTGACCCTGTAAGCACTGGAAAATTGCAGAATGCTCAGAGTCAACAGGAAGAATGTCAACATTCTTTTCCTTTGCATTTGTTGTAACAAGAAGTCCACCTGCAACAAGAGTTTCCTTATTTGCAAGGGCAATTTTTTTATTTGCCTCAATTGCAGTAAGAGTAGGCTTAAGTCCTGCCATACCAACAACAGAGTTGATTACTGTATCAGCACTGTCAATCCCTGCACATTCACAGACACCTTCAATTCCTGAAAGGACTTTTACATCCATATCAGAAACACGATTTTTCAATTCCTTTGCAGCGTTTTCGTCAACCAACGCTGCCACTTCCGGCTTGAATTCACGAATCTGCTCTTCAATTAAATCTACATTAGAATATGCCGAAAGCGCGGATACAGAATAGCCGCACTTTCTTGCTGTTTCAAGGCTCTGAGTACCGATTGAACCGGTAGAGCCTAATATACTTAAATTTTTAGTCATTTTATATTGACACCTCAAAAATGTTGAACACTGCATAGAATGCTATTGTAACAAACACAATACTGTCAAAACGGTCCATAATTCCACCGTGACCCGGAATAAGATTACCAAAATCCTTGATTCCGTAATTACGCTTAATAAGTGATGCTGTAAGGTCACCGCACATACCGACAACTGACAAGATAACTGATGCAATTACAATCGGAATATAGTTGTTAACAGGATTATCAAAAATGAAGTTGTTATAAACTGCATATAATCCTACATTTCCTATGACACAGCCGATTACGCCACCGATTGCACCCTCAATAGTCTTTTTAGGACTGATTTCAGGACAAAGCTTGTGCTTACCCAAAGCACTACCCACAAAGTATGCAAATGTATCTGTCATACAAGCAGAGAAAAGTATTAAAAGGATAAGGAACATTCCGTGTGCATTTGTGTATCCCTTATCAGGATAATACTCTGCAATATCCCTGAAATACATAAGTCTTGTAAATGAAAATGGCACACACAATGATGATACTATAACAAATGCCACCTGTGAAAACTTTGTTTCCTTGTGATTATGAAGCATAAGGAAGCAAAGCAACAGTATATAAACTACAATCAGATATTCAGTTTTTAAATTTAAGCCCTCAATTTTCTGCAAATAATTACCGTATTCATAATAAACAGGAAATAATGCCGAAGCTATCAGGCTTAAAATCATTATTGGCTTGTTTTTAAGTCCACTTGAACGATTTAACTCGTAAGTTGCTGTGAAACACAAAAACATTGCGAAAACAAGGAAAAGCCACGTATTCATAAAAACAAGTGCAGAAATTCCTATAAAAAGCCACAAAAAGCCAAAAGCTATTCTTTTTGCCATAAAATTCCTCTTTCGATTTGGTTTATACCCCACCAAAACGTCTGTTGCGTTTTTCAAAATCTCTCAAAGCTTCACAAAGGTCTTCCTCTGTAAAATCAGGCCACAAAACATTTGAAAACCAGAATTCTGAATATGCTGACTGCCATGTTAAGAAGTTTGATAATCTGTATTCGCCACTTGGTCTGATAATCAAGTCTGGGTCAGGAAGATTCTTTGTATAAAGATTTTCTGAAATCATTTCTTCAGTAATATCCTCAGGTGAAAGCTCACCATTTTTCACTTTTTCCGCAATAGACTGTACACCCTGAGTAATCTCGTGACGGCCACCGTAATTAATTGCAAGATTCAACACGATTCTTGTTTCATACTTGCTTATACCTTCAATATGCTCCATAAGAGCCTGAATATCCTCAGGAATTCCTGTACGGTCACCGATAAAACGAAGAGTGATTCCTTTTTCTTTATTTTCCTCTTTACGCTCATCTGCTTCATTAAGGTATTCACGGAATAACTGCATAATAGCATCAACCTCTTCCTGAGGTCGTTTCCAGTTTTCAGTTGAAAAAGCGTAAAAAGTCATACACTTAATGCCAACATCAGCTGCAAATTCACCGATTTTACGAAATGTCTTTGCACCCTCAATATGGCCTTTATATCTTGGTAAATTTCTCTGCTTTGCCCATCTGCCATTACCGTCCATAATAATGCCGATATGCTGTGGTACAACAGAGAATTCAGGAATATTTTTCTTTGTCATATTCTTAAAATAAGCAAATCAGGGCGGATTTAACCGCCCACAATTTGTTTATATCTCCATAATTTCTTTTTCTTTCTTATCAGCAAGTACGTCGATTTCCTTAATGAAATCATCAGTGATTTTCTGAATTTTTGTTTCTGCATCCTTCTGGTCGTCTTCTGTAATTTCGCTATTCTTTTTCATAGCCTTGATTTTATCAATAGCGTCACGACGGATTGAACGGATAGCAACCTTTGATTCCTCAGCAGTTTTGCTTACATCCTTGCAAAGAGCCTTTCTGCGTTCCTCAGTAAGAGGTGGGAATGTAAGACGGATAACCTTACCGTCATTCATTGGGTTGATACCGATATCAGAAGCCTGAATTGCCTTTGAAATAGGATTGATTGTACTAACGTCCCATGGCTGAATAACAAGAATTCTACCTTCACTTACTGAAACAGCAGCCATCTGCTGAATTGGAGTTGGAACTCCGTAATAGTCAACCTGAATTTTATCAAGAACTGCAGGAGTTGCACGACCTGCTCTCATACCTGCAAAATCCTTTTCAAGAACTGCAACAGTCTTGTTCATTTTTTCTTTCATTGCGTCAAATACTGTATTCATAATATCTCTCCTTATATGTTAAAATCTTATTTTTCGTCAACTACGAGTGTACCTACTGTTTCTCCCTGAACAGCCTTAACCATATTTTCAGGCTGCTGAAGATTGAAAACGAGAAGTGGAATCTTATTATCTCTGCAAAGTGAAGCAGCAGTACTATCCATAACTGCAAGTCCCTTGCTTAAAATATCCTGATGTGTGATTACATCATACTTAATTGCATCATCAAAACGATTTGGGTCCTTATCATAAACACCGTCAACATTAGTTGCCTTGAAGATAATGTCAGCATCAATTTCTGCTGCACGAAGAGCTGCTGCTGTGTCAGTTGAGAAGAACGGGTTACCTGTTCCGCAACCGAAAATTACAACTCTACCCTTTTCAAGATGACGCTTTGCACGATGGCTGATATATGGTTCAGCAATTTTGTTCATTTCAATTGCTGTCTGAACTCTTACAATAACACCTAACTGTTCAAGAGAATCAGCAAGTGCCAATGA
>JAEIGA010011263.1_pt1 | contig 13577 bp, 13 predicted proteins | sample 9270691 | NCBI WGS metagenome assembly JAEIGA01 (sample SAMN17057246, study PRJNA624740) | gut metagenome | biome: biome; isolation source: fecal sample | host: Bos grunniens | place: China: Xizang | collected 2019
CCTGCAGATGTTTTTTCGCGCAGTTCTTGAATCAATTTTGCTGTAATTTCTGCCATTGTATTTTCTCCCATCTTTGTTCAAAAGAATTCTTTTGTGCAGGGGCGAACCCCTGCACGATTTATATAGATAAAACCAGATTATTTATCTGCTTTTTCAGCCAATTTACCGCGACGTTCTGCACGTGCAGCAGTTGTTTTTGATTTAATTTTGGCTTCTTTTTCTTTGATTTCATCTTCCAGTTCATCAGCTGCATCTGCCATTCTTTCAGATTCAACTTTTTTACCAGCAGCGCCGCCCAAGCGTTTTTCAATACCGGACAAGATTGCATCTACGAACAAGTCGCAGTACAACTGAGTTGCGCGTGCAGCGTCGTCATTACCTGGAACTGGGTAATCAACCATTTCTGGATTTGCATTTGTATCGCAAATTGCAATTGTTGGGATATCCAAGTTTTTCGCTTCACGAACAGCATTCATTTCACGTGGCACATCAATAACAACCATCGCCTGTGGTGTACCATGCATTTCCATGATACCGCCAAAGATACCGCGCAATTTTTCAACTTCTTTTGTCATAACGCCGACTTCTTTCTTGGTCAAACCCAATTTTTCAGCGTTTGCGATATCTGCTTCCATTTTCTTCAAGCGACGAATTGACTGAGACACAGTTGTCCAGTTTGTCAGCATACCACCCAACCAACGGTTGTTAACATAGTACTGACCACAACGTTCTGCTGCATCTTTAACAATATCTTTTGCCTGATGTTTGGTTGCAACAAACAATACTTTACCACCGGCTGCTGCAATCGCTTCCAATGCAACCAAAGAACGGTGCAACAATGGTGCAGTTTTGTTCAAGTTAATGATGTGAATTTTATCTTTAACGCCATAAACATATGGTGTCATCAATGGATTCCAGCGACGTGTATGGTGACCAAAATGAACACCAGCTTCCATCAACTGTTTCATTGTAAATGTTGGCAATGCCATGATTTTATCCTTTTTTGTGTTGTTATCCTCACCGTCTGCGGAACCCAAACTATGCAATTTGGACACAAATTTAGCAGAACGGCTGTGTTCTTCGCACAAAGTGCGTGCCCCGATAATAGCCAATTCATTAAAAAAAATCAAGTAAAAATATAAAAAAAGATTATACGCCACAACCTCCATAAAGCATTGACAAAGCATTCCTTTGTACTTATATTATTAATGTGTGGGCATGTGTCCACAGGAACAAAGGAAGCACATGACGATTAAACGTTGCATCTTTACTGCCTTGTTATCTGGCTTGGTCTGTTGTGGCCCTGCCCTGGGTGATGATTGCGCAAACGAAATGTATCGTCGCTATAATCCAGACAAGTGCATTCAGACTGCATCGTCCGAATCAAAATTATCATTTGCAACTGCGGCGGCAATAACAGGCGGAACCGCAGCATTAGTTGGTGGCACAATTGCATTACTGGGGATGTCATCATCTGGCGAATCACATTCGTCATCTGCCACATCATCGGGTCGTCCATCTGTTGCCCATCCAACATTATCGACATACAACATGGTTGGCGCTGATGTCGACATAATACAATTGGCATCTGTCACAAACACATCTGGCTATATAAAGAATGCAAACACATACGACGAAATCCGTGTCGCTTATTCATTAGCCCGTGGTTATACCGGAAAAAATTCTAATATCGCCATTTTCGACGCTGGCATTAAATCATGGCATGGACGTCAGGTTGCCGCATTGGCATCTGGCACAATCGCGCCGGACGCAACAGTCAGCCATTATCGTGTGGTAGATTTTGATGGCGAATTCTACTCATTTGACCAAATCGGTGAAATCATATCCAGTGCATCTGACACAAATATTTATAATTTCAGCTGGTCTGTCGCCCCATATGCATCCCAGGTAAAATCAGCGCAACACCTGGGCAACATCACCAGCCAAGACTTTTTGAACGCCCTGACAAATGCCGCAACACAAAACGATGCAATTTTTGTCTGGGCCGCAGGCAACGACTATTCATCACAATCCATGGCGACATCGGCAATGCCGCTACATATTGCCGAACTGGATGGACATTTCATAAATGTCGTCGCATGGGACAGTTCGACACAACAACTGGCAGATTTTAGTAATGCATGCGGTATCACCAAAAACTTTTGCATCACCGCCCCAGGCACAAATATAACATCCACCATTACTGGCGAATCAATCAGCGGCACCAGTTTTGCAACACCAATCGTATCAGCAGCTGTCGCAGTAATTCGTGAAGCGTTCCCGTACATGAAATCGGGCGAAATCACATCATTATTATTTGCGACGGCCCGCGACCTGGGCGACGAAGGCATCGACGAAACATACGGTCACGGGATGCTGGACCTGGAACGAGCAACACGTCCTGTGGGCACCGCACTGGTTCCACTTTCCGAAAACAAAACAGTTGCATTGAATACCGCCCGTGTAAGCGCATCAATCGGCAACAAAATCAAAGCAAAAAACATCAAATTCTCGTTCATTGATTCGTACGGTCGTGCATTTGAAACAAACATGAACGACAACATTAAAATCCAAAATCGTGGCATTGGATACGAACGCCTTGGTGAAACAAACACGCAAAATATCAAAATGGGCAACATCGAATTTGGATTTAAACAAAGCAACATCTTGGCATCCAGTGGCTTTTTACAAACAGATACAAACAACCTAACTGGCTTTATCGGATTTAACAGCGACACAACCATTGGTAACACCACATTATTCCACCGCACCACAATCGGGTTCAGCAATCCAACACCATCTGCTGAATCAATAATTACAGGCTTTTCCAACATCCAAACCGCATCCATACAAATTGGCGCCAAATACCAGGATTGGACATTTACAATTGGCACCCCAGAAACAATTATCAACGGCAACATGTACATGAACACACTATCTGGACGCAGCAACAACGGTGATTACATATACACAAAACACACAATTGATTTAGCATCACGTCCATCCATGGAATACGCTGTATCATATAAGTATATTACCGCTGGCTTTGTTGACAATGCATACGGCACAGATGAAATCTATGCATTGGCCAAAACGAAAATTATGTTTTAATCAGATAGAAAAAGTCCTTGCAATTTTATTATATACCTGCTCAAATTCACACCAGGAAGTCAAAACAGCAAAAGGAAGTGAACATGGCAGGCAGCATAAATAAAGTAATATTGGTTGGCAACATTGGCCAAGAACCCCAGGTTCGCACCATGGGCAGCGGTCAAAAAGTGGTCAGTTTTTCATTGGCAACATCTGATCGCTGGCGTGATCGTGCAACTGGCGAACAAAAAGAACAAACAGAATGGCATCGTGTTGTAATCTTTAATCCAAATTTGGTCGAAGTTGCCGAACGCATGTTGCAAAAAGGCACAAAATTATACCTGGAAGGCTCTTTACGCACACGCAAATGGCAAAACCAAAGCGGCGTTGATGTCTTTACAACCGAAGTTGTATTGAACCCATTCGCCGGACAAATGGTTATTTTAAGTGGCGCAAAAACATCCGACGGCAGCGGCAGCGAATATGTCGCATCACCTGCCCCATCGGCGGCACCACGCGAAGAAATATCTGTATCTGATATTGGGGACGACATTCCATTCTAAAAAGAAACAAATAAAAAAATCGCCAAGTTTGGCGATTTTTTTTATTGCCCCACAAGGAATTGAGTTGCAATCCCCCCAAGCGAATTTAAGACATTACCTGCACCACCACCAGTATTTGCAACGCTACCTACGACATCCATAATTGACCCGGTGTTTGTCTTTTGTCCAACATTACCAATCGTTTCTGTCAAATAAGATGCCCACATTGCCTTTTTCTGGGCACTTAACCTTGCATAAGAACACTTTTCAACTTTATCAATCAACTGGGCCGCCATTTTCATTTCTTCTGCCCCAACAAAGTCACTTTCTGTGAATCCAATTTTATTAAAAATATCATACATGTTCGTCACATGCTTTTTATTTTTTTCGCTGCATGAACTTAACGAGCCATCTGTACAATAATATGTTGCAGCAGCCATTGGGAAACCTTCCCAAATCATACCTTCGTTACCCTTACCACCGAAATAGTCATAACAAATTAAATCATTATCGCCATCTGCACCAAACGCCTGAACCTTTGATGCGTATTCACCGGTGGGCGTAGAACACTTACTTACCCCCAAAGACCTAAAAAATTCATCAGACGTTGTTTCGCCAACCTTGGCCCATTCCTTTAACAACTCATTTACAAAGTTAACTTCCTGAGATGACGGAATACATTCCGCCGTCAGTTCTTTTTGTTTTTTGCTTATTTCACTAATCCCAGAAATTAAATTCATAACAGTTGGCATCAAACTGCCTGTTGATTCCATGGCCGTAGATTTTTGAACCGCCACTGGCGCCGCCTTTTTAATAGTCACGGCACCCGCCACACCAATATGTGCCACGGCAACAAATCCAACAAAGAATCCGCAAATTTTTTTCATCTCTCTTGTGGCAATTATATCATAAAAACAAGATTGAACAAATATAAAAATTGCATTTTTTGCACGAACAGGTTAAAATACAGATTATGAAGCCAGATAAACGCAGTTTTATTATCTTTACCAAGCACAAGCGTCTTCAACGCCTGTGGCAATTTTTTTTCACCGGATGGGGTCTGGTAATGATTGCTGCATTGGTTGCGGGTTCACTATTCACAAAACAGTTGCTGTGGACGCCAATTTCTGCAATAAATATGACAGACATTGTCAGTAATCAGTTCAAAATGTCTGGCGCATCATTTGTTGGCACCGACAAGAACGGCGAACCATTCCAGATTCGCGCACAACTGGGATATCAAGAATACGAGACACCTGATATTGTATTCTTGGAAACGGTATCGGGGACGGTCAATCGCATCGTTGAAGGCAAAAAGATAACTGATAAAATAAACGCCAAATCTGGGCAATACAACCGAACAAAACGGACAATTAAATTACTTGGCAATGTTCGCGTTGATTCCAGCAATGGCGACAAAATAAGAACCGACGAATTGGTGATAAGATTATGAAGCAGTCTGTATTGCGTGTTGAACATCTATCAAAATCATACGGCAAGCGTATGGTTATAAAAGACGTGTCTTTAATCGCACGCCAGGGCGAATCGGTCGGCCTGTTGGGACCAAACGGTGCGGGAAAAACTACGGCATTTTATTGCATAACGGGTCAGTTGGCGGCCACCGGCGGTCAAATATTCCTTAATTCCCAGGATATAACCCACCTGCCGTTTTATCAGCGATCACGTCTGCACATTGGATACCTGCCCCAGGAAAATAGTGTTTTCCGCGGGCTAACAGTTGAACAAAACATCATGGCAATCCTGGAAGTTGTCGAACCTGACCGTAAAAAGCGTCAAATGAAACTGGATTCATTGCTGGACGAATTTTCAATCACCGCCCTGCGACGCAGTCCTGCGACCGCATTATCTGGGGGTGAACGTCGCCGTGTTGAAATTGCACGTGCACTGGCAAATGACCCGAAATTCATATTGCTGGACGAACCATTCGCAGGAATTGACCCAATTGCGGTTAACGAAATTCGTGGATTAGTATCCCAGTTAAAAAATCGTGGTCTGGGCGTAATCATCACCGACCACAATGTTCGTGAAACATTGGGCATCACAGACCGCAGTTATGTTTTACACGACGGAAAAATATTAAAGCACGGCACCACACCAGAAATCGTCCAAGACGAAATGGTAAAAAAGGTCTATCTGGGCGAAGACTTCGTCATGTAAAAACCAAATCTTTGGAAAAGGGGAGGAAAGAAAACAATGACAAAAAAACAGCATTTTTATTCATTATTGGCGACAATGATGGTCGCATACACCCCCAATAATGCCAACGCAGAACAAAGATATATAAATTGCCAAGAAAACGATATTAACGTCTACGACTATAGTGGAATCAGCGATACTTTAAGCGACATGAAGGTATGGACAAAACAAGACTTTCTTGATGCCGACTACGACACCAACATGGCATGCAATACAGAAGACATAAACTGGAACCGCTATGACACCTGTCCAGATTTAAACAAAGAATATCTAATAGAACAACTATGTCCAGACCAAGATTGTATCGATTACTTAAACGGCGACTTAATTTGTATTGAAGATTGCGGATACGGCCAATACTTTAACACGCAAAAAAAACAATGTACTACATGCCCGAAATATTGTGTTGGCACTAAATGCATATCAGCCGAAACAAATTCAGAAAGCGCCATAGATATCACCGAATGCTATATTCCCAATGATACATTAACGGGACTGACTGATGAGTACGGCACATATAATTTAAGCCTTGCCAACTGTCGATATCTGGGTTCAGAATAATTCAGAAAACGATTGACGAAAATCGAAAGTTTCGATAAAATATCAAGGATTGGAAAATATACACACACAATCGCAGAGAGAGAAGGAAGGAACAAACACATGCGCAAAACACCAAAATATTCACCAAATCTTAACAAATTTGTGATTTCTGCGGCGGTGGCTATGGTGCCAAGCATCGCATTTTCCAATACAATTTCTGAATGTGTGGTCTTCCATAAAACTTATGACAATTTCTATCGATTATGGGACGAAGATTCCGGCGTAAAAAGCGGATGGGAAACCGCATGTGGCAACGTCGTTTCATCAGATGCATGGGATGTATGCATTGGCCTTACAAACAAAGAAAACTTTTTAAACGACATAGAAGAATGCTACTACAATGAGATAGCCGACTCAAATCATTGCTTAAGAGATTATGCCACAGGGGACATCACAAGTTGCGACAGCTATCTTTGTGATTCTGGCGAATATGTCAGTTATTTAAGCTGTGTCACATGCCCACAATATTATGTCAATGGTACATACATCAAAGCAGAAAGCGAAACAAACCCAGAAGCGGGGTCTGGCGCAAATGGTTTGGCAGCATGCTATATTCCAACAGGCCTTAACCGCACATTCAGCAACAGCAAAGGGAAATTCTATTTCACAGATAACGCAGAGTCAAAATGCACATATTACGGCAGTTAATTTTAATACAGGTAAATCATGGAAAACGAAGATATTGTAACTGAAATCATTCCAGCAAAAAAATATGCAGAAAAATCTGATATCAAAAAAATATTGAACCGACTAACCAAACTAGAAGGTCGTATTAATTATTTAATCCAAAAGGTTGGCGAATTACACCACCACACAACACAATTACACGCAATTGGAAAAGACATCGAAAATCTGCCACCCGCCACGGGACACCTGGATTTAATCCAACGTGCATCATTGCGTCTTGCAAAAATGCTGGATGCAGATTTGCGTGCCGCAGGCATAAACTATTTTCTTTCCGCCGGCAGCTTGCTTGGCGCTGCCCGCAACGGCAAATTCATTCCCTGGGATGATGATATCGACTTTGGCCTTATGCGCAATGACTTTGAACGTGCGGTTGAATTATTATCAAAAAAATATAATTCCGGTTGGTTTTCCACCAAATGGGGGGTCAGTGGCGGCATATTCAAGGTTCTGTTTATGAATCGAATTTGTGTTGACCTATTTCCATGGGACACATATTATAAACGCATTGACAATCCCGAAGATGCCGCCGCTTTTCGTGCCAGATATCGTATTGCAATGGACGAAGCACGCAAATGGGAACGTGGTGAATCCAACTATAATCACTATACAGATATATCCGACGACATCATTATGCACGGCAACGCCCCAATCGAAAACGGCGACATATTCGAAGGCATAGACTGGCAATTAATGTCAGAACGCGCAATAGGACATTACCACAACGCATTATGGCGAAACGAATACATTCTGCCATATGGCGAAATCGAATTTTGTGGGCACAAATTTATGGCACCGGCCAATCCAGATGCATGGTTAACAACCCGATACGGCGACTGGTCAACATTTAACCCAGAATTTGGTAAACACATAAAAAAGAAACTAACCTATCAAGAACTTGACATATTAAACGCATTTATTAACGGTACAATACAATGGCTATCGCACTAATTACTGCGGGGGGAATGGGGACAAGAATTTCACAATCAACAACACCAAAGCAGTTTATGCCAATATGTGGCATGCCTGCAATTGTTCACACATTACGCACATTTCAAAACCACCCAGAAATAGATACAATATGTATTGCATGTCTGGACGGCTGGCAAGACGAAATGCATTCTTATATAAAAAAACACGGCATTTCCAAATTAAAACACATTGTGGATGGCGGCACAACAAACCAAGAATCAATATTTAATTGCCTGACTGAATTAAAAAAATATTACGACGACAATGAAATTGTTTTGATTCATGACGGCGTTCGCATTCTGGTATCCGACCGCATAATTAGCGATTGCATAAAAACAACCCGTGAACATGGAAATGCAATCGCATTTATTCCTGCCACCGAAGCTGTATTGGTATCAACGGATAATAAAACCGCCAATCAGTCAATCCCACGCGACAACTTGAAACGCACACAGACCCCACACGGTTTCAAATTGGGCGACATATATAACGCACACCAAACCGCAAACCAGATGGGAATATCAAATACTGTGGCCGGTTGCACACTAATGATTGAACTGGGCCAACCGGTACATCTTTATCCGGGTGCCGAACGCAATCTGAAAATAACAACCGATGAAGACATTCACATTGCACGCACATTTTTAAAGGAACAACAACAATGCAAGACATCAGAATTTCCGAATATGAAAAAATTTTTCACATATTGGAAAAAAATATTTATGCGTTAAAAAATAAATCCGTTCTGATCACCGGTGCAACCGGACTTGTTGGCGCATACTTGTCAGAATTTCTGATTTATCTGAATACACATCACGCCCTGGGTATCGATATTTTTGCATTATCATCATCCGAAAAAAATATAATAAACCGATTCAGTGCAACACCAAAACTAACCCCAATTATTGCGGATTTAAGCATACCGTTTACCCCAGGTCGCACATTCGATTATATAATTCATGCGGCCAGTCCTGCGGATCCATACGAATATAAAACCCATCCAACAAAAACAATGAAAACAAATCTGATTGGAACAATGTCATTGATGGAAAACGCAACACATTCCGATTCGAAATTTTTATTTATATCCAGTGGCGAAGTATATGGTGACACCGGCGAAAACGCTGCAACCGAAGACACAATCGGCAAAATCGATATTACCAATGTTCGTGCATGCTATCCAGAATCAAAGCGTGCATCTGAAACATATACCATATCATACGCATCTGAATATGGCATACACGTAAACATCGCCAGATTATGCTATATATACGGCCCAACATTTTCATCACGCAGCACCCGTGCCGACGCAGACTTTTTATTACACGCAAAATCTGGCACAGATATAACTATGCACAGTACCGGCACAATGCGCCGCACATATTGCTATGTTGCCGATGCCGTATCCGCAATTTTACACATATTAATAAACGGTGAAAATATGACGGCATACAATGTCGCCAACCCAAAATCTGTGGCATCATTGCGTGAATTCGCAGACACAATCGCAAATGCGGAGAACATCAAAGTACACGCCCCCGTCCCAGACGGAACAAGATTTCCAAATTCTGTTTTAGATGCAAATCGCCTAATAAAAACCGGCTGGCAACCAATATATGATTTACCAACCGGTATCAAGCATACTTTATTGCAAATTTAACCAACTGTTAAATCTTTGCCTTTGACATCGATATAAACCGTACTGCCTTCGACAATGGAATTAGACAGAATCAAATCTGCAATTTTATCTTCGACCGCCGATGTAATCAGACGCTTTAACGGTCGCGCACCAAAAACGGCATCATAACCATTATCGCCCAACCATTTAATGGCCTTGTCTGTAATATTTAATCCAATATGGCGTTCTGCCAATCGCTTTTCCAGACCACGCAATTGAATCTTTACAATCCCAGCCATCACATCCTTGCCCAGCGGATTAAAGAACACGATTTCATCGATTCGATTAATAAACTCTGGTCTAAAACGACTTTTAACGGCCTGCATATCTGGCAAATTGCTGGTCATAATGATAATCGTGTTTGTAAAGTTCACCACATGACCCTGGCCGTCTGTTAAACGCCCATCATCCAATATTTGCAAGAACACATTAAACACATCAGGATTTGCCTTTTCAATTTCATCGAATAACAATACCTGGTATGGTCGACGACGCACACTTTCGGTCAAAACGCCACCTTGTTCATAACCGACATACCCTGGGGGACTGCCGATTAAGCGTGACACAGAATGAGGTTCCATATATTCACTCATATCGATTCGTGTCATCGCCGTATCATCATTAAATAGATATTCTGCCAACGCCTTGGCAACTTCGGTTTTTCCAACGCCGGTTGGCCCCAAGAACATAAAACTGCCCATTGGCCGTCTTGGGTCAGACAACCCTGCGCGACTGCGACGAATCGCACGTGCAATCACACCCAGGGCGTGATCCTGGCCAACAACACGTTTACGCAATTCATCTTCGATATTTAACAACTTGGACTGTTCTTCTGCATTCAATCTATCTGCGGGAACACCCGTCCATTTACTAACCACAGCGGCAATATGTTCCGGCAATACTGTTTTATATTCACGAGATTCCGCATTCATTTTGGAAATTTTTTCTTCCAATTCTGGAATCTTGCCATATTGCAATGCAGACGCCTTTTCATAGTCACCATTACGCATCGCAGTTGCAACCTCAGCTTTGGCCACATCTAATGCCGCCATCGCATCAGACAACCCACGCATCTTTTGTTGCTCTGCATGCCATTGGGCGGTTAATGTTTTTGATTCCGCTTCAACATTTTCGATAACTTTTTCCAGTTCAACCAAACGCTTTTTCGATTCGTCATCTTTTTCTTTTTTCAATGCCTGCTGTTCAATTTTCAATTGCATCAAATGCCTATCAACCTCATCCAGTTTATCTGGCTTTGATGCAATTTCGATACGAACACGAGCAGCGGCTTCGTCAATCAGGTCAATTGCCTTGTCTGGCAAGAATCTATCTGTGATATATCGATTCGATAATTTTACTGCACTTACCAAGGCAGCATCTGCAATACGCACCCCATGATGTCCTTCGTATTTTTCTTTTAGCCCACGCAGGATTGAAATTGTATCATCAACCGTCGGTTCATCGACATAAACAGGTTGGAAACGACGGGCCAATGCCGGGTCTTTTTCAATATATTGGCGATATTCGTCCAATGTCGTTGCGCCCAAACAGTGCAATTCGCCACGTGCCAACATCGGTTTTAACAGATTCGCCGCATCCATACTGCCTTCGCCCTTGCCTGCGCCGACCAATGTATGCAATTCGTCAATAAACAAGATTATTTTACCATCTGACTCTTTAACAGCCTTTAAGATTGCCTTTAATCGTCCTTCAAATTGTCCACGGAAAGATGCGCCCGCCATCAATGCGCCCATATCTAATGACAACAATTGCTTTTTCAACAGGTTTTCCGGAACATCACCTGAAATAATACGATTCGCCAAACCTTCGACAATTGCCGTTTTACCAACCCCCGGATTACCAATTAAAACCGGATTATTTTTTGTACGACGACTTAAAACCTGAATAGACCGACGAATTTCTTCATCACGCCCAATCACAGGGTCTAATTTTCCATCCGCAGCCAATTTTGTAAAGTCTGTTGTATACTTCGCAATTGCCTGCTGTGGTGATTCTTGTAAATCATCTGGGTTCATATATAGTTCCTTTTGTTATTATTTGCACTATATATAGTGCCATAAAAACATCTGTCAAGACACAGGAACCAATCCCTACCCCGCCCCTTGCGCAATCAATATATTTATACTAGGATAATAAAAAAGGATGGAATTATGACGCAATTTTCTGCAAAAGACACAGAACAAATCACATCACACGGATTAACCATCGAAATCGTTGAACAACAGTTATCCGACTTTGCAAATGGCTTTCTACCATCTGATATTGAATCTGCAGCAACATTAAATAACGGTGTTCTACCAATGCTGGGGGCCGAATATGTTGAATATTACAAATCCAACCAAGACAAATACAAGATTGTAAAATTCGTTCCTGCGTCTGGGGCAGCAACCCGCATGTTCAAGGACTTATTTGAATTTTTGTCCAGCGGCACAATGAACAAGACAACACAAACCGTACTGGACAACCTGGAAAAATTTGCGTTTTATGATGATTTGAAACAGATATTGCCAGAAAACCCAACCAATCAGGACATTATTAAATATCTGGTTATGGAATGCGGTCTAAATTATGGCAACCTGCCCAAGGCGTTATTACAATTCCACAAATACCCCAACACTTGCCGCACGGCGTTGGCCGAACATTTGGTCGAAGGCGCACTATACGCCGCATCAAATAAAAATGTGAACATCCACTTTACCGTATCTGCCGAACACGTGGATGCATTCTGTGAATTACTAGATAAAATTATCCCAGAATACAGCATACAGTTTGGTGTCACATACAACATTACAACATCAACGCAAAAACCTGAAACAGATACAATTGCCGTAAATTTGGACAACACGCCATTTCGCAATGATGACGGCACATTACTGTTTCGTCCCGCCGGTCACGGCGCATTGATTGCGAATCTGAATGAAATTGATGGCGATATTATCTTTATTAAAAACATCGATAATATTTGTCCCGACAACGCCCGTCATGACACCATATATCACAAAATGGCATTGGCAGGACTGGCCATTCAAACCCAAGAAAAGATATTTGCATACATGCATGCGCTGGATTCTGGCACAGCAAATATTGACGAGATAAGGGATTTCATAAACACAACTCTGGGTATTAAAGTATCGAACGACACCGACATTCGCACCATATTAAACCGTCCATTGCGTGTTTGCGGTATTATCAAGAATACTGGCGAACCTGGCGGTGGTCCATTCTGGGTACATGGCAAATACGGCACATCATTACAGATTGTCGAGCCAGCACAAATCGCCCCCGAAAATATATCTATATTAAAAGATGGCGAATTTTTCAGTCCAACCGATATTGTCTGTATGCCATATGATTATATGGGTAAAAAGTTTAATCTTATGAATCATATCGATTATACCGCCGGATTTATATCCGAAAAGTCCAAGAATGGCCGCCCATTGCGTGCGATGGAAAGACCAGGCCTGTGGAATGGTGCAATGGCAGACTGGAACACAATATTTGTTGAAACACCACTAACAACATTTACCCCGGTCAAGGTAATCAGCGACCTGCTAAATGACGGTCATAACGGAAATAAATAAAAAAATGAAAAGAATGCTTGACTTTTCAATAATTTTGTTATAAATTTAGCACCGCTATAAATTAAAGGTAGAAGTATTATGCCACGTGTATGTAAAGTTACAGGTAAGAAAACAGAAGTTGGGATGAATGTTTCCCACTCTCATCGTCGTACAAAACGTACATTCTTGCCAAATCTGCAAACATTAAAATTC
>JAEIGA010011264.1_pt1 | contig 13576 bp, 16 predicted proteins | sample 9270691 | NCBI WGS metagenome assembly JAEIGA01 (sample SAMN17057246, study PRJNA624740) | gut metagenome | biome: biome; isolation source: fecal sample | host: Bos grunniens | place: China: Xizang | collected 2019
CAAAAAAGCCCCTAATCGACTAACACCCGAAAATCAACGCTACAGCCCCTCTGGCATATAGGGTAATACAACTATACCACCCCTACCCAGAGCGCTAAAAAACACCATTTAAAACGCTCTCAGGGGTATGTATTATAATCTCCTAATTGTACGAATAACTAAAGACTATTTTACAGACTTGACAAAAACTGTCTAATCCTATATAATTAGAATAAGCTCAGAAATGAGCCCACAAACAAAACCAAACTTGAAAACAAAATAGGAGGTCACTATTATGACACTGAGAGAATTTAGAAACGTAAACATTGACAGCCGTGTAATGATAACAGTACTGTCTGAACAGACAGAATGGCTGGACTGTGTAGAGGTAGACTACACAAAAGATACTAACATTGATTATATGTTAGACCTTTATGCACTGGGTGCTAAAGTTCGCTGGGTAGATGTTAATCACGCTTTAAACGTGCTTAGCATTACAGTAACAGTCAACACTAACCACCCACTCTACAGGTGGTCTATGACAGCCGAGAGGAGTGGGAGAGTATGAAAATGACAGTATTATTTAGTGATATGTCAGTGTTGGAGGTATCTGACGTAATAAATACCCGTAAAGTCTTTAGGTATGTGTCAAAACACTGTAACTATTGGAGACGTAAAGGTTATTATGTTAGAGTGTTAGATGTTATAAAAGAATATTAAAAGGTCTCTGGGGCGCTCTACCTTAAATGAGCGCCAGCCGCCAGAGCTGACCTAACGGCTATACGGGGGTCTTTATTAAAGCAGAGCTGACCTAACGGCTAAACGGGGATAATGCACATATAAAATTCAAATTCCCTACGGGCTGCAACGCTGCAACCGCTCACCGCTCTCAGAGCACTATAACAATAAGAGGAGCAAACCGCCAGCAGTTGCAAACAGGGCAAACAAAACCAAACAGGAGGAAACTAATATGAAAAATCAGGCTAACACACAGACAGAGGTAACAGCTCAGGAGACCACAACACTGGCAAAGGTAGAGGTAGATAACTCTATATTTAAAGTTGTCGCTGAGGGTGAGGGTCAGGCAGTCCGCTATACTACCACCTTTGATGATGCTGCACTGTTTAATGCAGTTAACGGTGGTTCTGACCCTGTCAAGAAATATCTGGGTCAGGAGGTAGAGGTAACAGATATGCTCATTACCTCCGCTGAGCTCCATGAGGGTAGAACAGCAGACGGTGAACAGGACGAAAATACCCCCATCGTTTCAAAGCCTTGCGTACACTTCTACACAAAGGACGGTCAACATCTCACAACACTCTCAAATGGTGTTGTAAAGAGTGCTAAAAACCTTATTTCTTGCGGCTTTGCACCCTCTGAGGGTCATTCAATTGTTATCAAATTCCGAACAGTTGAAACCAAAAAGGGTACAGCTCACACTTTTGACCTCATTAAGAGAAACTAATGTATCTGTCTATTCCGTGCTCTAACTAAATACAGCCCCTCATCTGAGGGGCTATTTCTTTAGGAGGTAAATAATATGGAGGACAAAAACCGTTATTACGTTGTTATTATTGACAACTACGATATTTACACCGTATCAATGTATGGTAGTAATAAACTCAAAATATCTAATGGGGGGCTCACTGGGTGACAATAACAGCGCCTAATATCTGTGAGACTTGTGATATAGTGTCTGAGATAGTAAAAGCCTTTAATCTCCCATATATCAGGAGATTAAAACAACGTTGTTTAATATGGGAGGTGTCTCACCGTGAAAAATAATCCTCATGCTTGCTGGGTAAATCTTAATAACTCATATCCAGCATATAGGATAAATAGTGAGAATGAATTATTATCTGTTACATGGTATACGGGTATGTACCCCTACTATGAGCTCAGACTGTTTTGTAGATTATACAATGATGATAGAGTCTATAAGTGTATAAAGAGAGTATCAGTGCTCCCCAGATGGGTAGTTGACAGAATTAAGGATATACCCTACACTGAGACCAAAGATAAATGGAAGTGGGTGTTAAAAGATGTTAAATAAACAATGTCGATATATAGACTGTGAGGGTATCTGCACACTGGAAAATAGGCTCTGTGATAACTGTGGTACAGCCCGTAAAATCAAATATGAGACTGTGTATAACCCTTTTAAAGGTACTACAACAGTCTCTATAATAGACAGGGGTAAACAGCTTGTATCAGCTGAGATATATGGACAGCTCTCACAGTCTGTAGCTCATGAATACGCTATTGACCTCTGTAGACTGTTAGTTAAAAAGGGCGTGATAAAATGAATTATATGGAAGTCGCTGAGCTGGCTCATATAGATGTATGCAGACATTGCCATTATGAGCTACATAAATACTGTTATACATGGGATATTTGCACCGCAAGGCTAATGGAGATATTAGCTATAAATATGATTAGAGAGGGTGACTACTATGGCTAACAAACCCACCAGCATAAAGACTCTAAATCAAAAAATTAGGCGATTAGCCCGTAAGTATGGCACTGAGTCTTTAGAGTATCAGGCTTATTTATCCGATATTGACCGCAACTTTAGCATACATTACACTAAAGATGGTATACTCCAGATAAACAACTTGAGGAGTCCTTCAAAGTATCAGACCCAGATACTCACTAAGCTCAGCAAGCGTAAGGGTATAAAGCAGCTGGAGAGCGCTGCAAAAGCAAGGCTTATAAATGAGGGTATCAAAAAGCCCAGCCGCTCCCAGATAGAGCAAGAGGTCAGAAAATTTACAGAGCGACAAACTGCAATTGATGACTTGCTGGACTCTATCTACATGGAGGAGGGAGAGGGCTCACTCCCTACAGATATAGCTTTTGTGTATAATAAGATACACCGCCATGGTAAAGGCGCTGGGTCAGGTGTAAGCAATAAAGACCTTGACTACCTCATTGACTCCATGAGGGACTGGAAAATAGCTAAAAAGAAACTGGAGGAGCTCAGCCGCTATATCAAACAAGTGGGTAGAATGACAGACTATTACAGTGATATGATATGGGGAGCTGAGAGAGGCAGAGAGAGTCTGAGCACCATCATAGAGCAGATTATACCAGCGTTGGAGCGCTATATAGAAGACTTAAACACATAAAGGAAGTGATAGTATATGTACAAAAGAAACGATTTGACCAGAGACCCTAAACATTATGACTACATATACTATTATGAGACCATGACCAAAGCAGACTATAAGCATATAAGAGAGTATGTAGGAGACTTAGGGGCTAAAGTAAAATGTGGAGGGCGGTCATACGTCACAGAGACTGGAGAGCGTAAAAGCCGCCCTCTGTACACCTATACTAATTTCTGTTGTGGCTTTGACATAGAGACCAGTACTATACAAACCTGTAACCTCAGGACAGGTATAAAAGATTGGTATAGTGCTATGTATGTGGCTCAGTTTAGTATACGCCCATCTGATAAAGAGGAGTGCATAGGTATACGCTTTAGGCGCTGGGAGCAAGTCAGAGAGTTTTTTATAAAGCTCCCTAAGCTCTGGCGGCTGGGTAAGTCTGATGTTATACTCACTTATGTGCATAACTTAGACTATGAGACCTCATACTTAAAACACCGATTGAATATAGATAAAAATACCTTTTTTGGCAAGAGCAGACAACGCCCTATAAAATATCTGGCTGAGGGTCATATATACTTACATGATAGCTTTAGTATGACAAATATGAGCCTTGCAAAGCTGGCTGATACATACCAGACAAAGCACCAAAAAGCTGTGGGTGATATAGACCATACTAAGGTGAGGAACTTTACCAGCAAGCTCACCAGAACAGAGGAAAAATATATATTCAATGACGTTTTTGTGCTCTCTGACTTTGCGGCTAAGATATACCAGCTTTATGACTATATCCCAGACACAGCCACACAGGTACTGTCTAATCAGGTAAAAGCAGCCGCTCTCCAGTATGGTGAGAGCTTTGTGGGCTCTGAGCGCTGGTCTAAGTGGGTGGACTCCTGTACTAATGACTATGACCTCTTAAAGCGTATACACGGTTATATCTTTGGCTTTGAGTACCGTATAAACGGGCTATTGCACAAAGTCTCTGGGCTGGTAAATCCAGACCACTTTACACCCTACAACAGTATGGGAGTACCACCTAAATGTGCTGGTGAGATTGATAACGGGCGCTTTATATGCGACCTGTATCAATGGCTTTACAGGGGCGGTATAGCAAAGAGTAATGCACGATATACAGCTGTAGGCGATTATCTCATGTATGGAGTGCAGCAGCGTGTTGATGGCTGGGACTATACAAGCTCATATCCCTTTGTTATGACCGCTTTTAACTACCCTATGGGGCGCTTTGAGGAGTGGACAGGGGATATAGATAAATTAAAGCTGGAGTATGACAGCCCAGACTTTGAAGACTATAGATATATAATATGGGTAGAGCTCTACAACGTAGAGTCAACTAATGACTATTGTATAGAGTCAGTTAGTAAAGTAGAAGCTGAGGGTGTCACTGAGGATAATGGGCGAATATACAAAGCTGATAAACTCACAGCCTGTTTAACTGACTGTGACTATATCCTGTATAAAAAATTTTATAAATGGGATATGCAGCGCTCTAAAATACTGAGAGTCTGGAGAGCTAAAGCAGCACCCCTCCCTGAGTATCTCCTGAGACCGCTCTGGGAAGCTGGCAAGGCAAAGCAAGAGCTAAAGCACATAGAGGGAAAAGAGACCGACTACCTTTTAAACAAAATAGCTTTTAACACGTTTTACGGGCTCTGCTGTAAGCAGCCAGTATATAATAACTATATCTATGGTAATACTCTCACAGAGACAGGCTTTGTCTCTGATGAGATAGATAGAGAGTCTTTTTTCGGCAATGAGTATCTGACTCAACACACTGTTGAAAACCATGTGGAAAATATAAAGACCTATGATAGAGAGGACTGCAAACCAGAGGACTTTAGCAGCTGCACAAAGTCTTTTGTACTCTCTCCCTACTGGGGTATATGGACAAGTGCTTTTGCCCGTTTTAATCTCTTAAATACCATCTATGAAGTAGGTGAGGACTCAGAGACCTTTGACAAAGGTAATGGTGAGATAGTAAAGACTAATGATACTCTGTACTGTGATACAGACAGCCTTTATTTTATCAATCCCCATAAACATAGACATATAATAGAGCGCTGGAATAAGTGGGTGCTTGGTAGAGTACTCAGCAGACTCCCTGAGGAGTATCATAAGTCTCTGGGCTCTCTGGGTCAGTTTGACAATATCGCTTTAGATGAGAGTCACGGCTATAGCGATACATTTATCAACTTTAAAACCTTAGGCAGTAAGCGATATATTAAAGAGCTCCAGCTCAGGAAAAAGAAAAAGATTAAGACCACTGTGGCTGGTTTACCTAAAAATGCTCTGGAGCGCTTTTGCAAAAGAACTCACAGAGACATATACAAAGAGTTTGACAACCTCATGGACTTAGCTATAGACAGTACAGACCTGAGCACTCAGGATAAAGTAAAATTAGGACGCATATACCATGATGAGGTGATGGAGTTTTTCATAGCTGGGGAGAGGGTCATAGAGTATAGCAGCTGCACACTGTACCCAGTAGGCTTTACTCTCAAGATGAAACCGCTCTATCTGGCTCACTTACAATATATCTTAGAAACTACAGGAGGTAGTAAAAATGCAGACTACAGCATATATAGACAATAATATTCAGCTGGGAATAAAATATGACTGGAATTTGATAATTAAGGCATATAAGGCGCTAAAATGTCCAAAAGATGTTTATGACCCGACTCCAGCTATAAAGACCATGACGATAGAGGATAAAGTTAAATGGTATATAGGTATGTCAAAGCGCCGAGTGGGTAAGACCACCAACTTTTTATTGTATGGTCTCATCATGTTCTGGGAGTATGGTACACATACATATTATATCCGCCAGCGTGATGATATGATAGCACCCCGTAACAGCCGCAAACTGTTTGATACTATTGTAGCTAATGACTACATTAGTAAGATAACAGAGGGCAAATATAACTCTGTAAAGTACGCTGCAAAGTGCTGGTTTTTAGTAAGGCGTGATGAGAATGGTGATATAGTAGATGAGTGTCTAAACCCCTTCTGCTATATGCAGTCTATACAAAGCGCTGAGGACGTTAAATCCGTACTTAATGACCCTTACGGTGACTTTATCATATATGATGAGTTCATTGGTTCTATGGTCTATCAAAATGAGTTTGTAGACTTTTTCAATCTCATCAGTACTATTAAGAGACTCAGACAAAGCGCTCTGATATTCTTGCTGGCTAATACCATCGATATGTACCATGTATATTTTAAAGAGCTCTGCATAGCAGACCATGTGCAAAAAATGAGAGCTGGAGACAAAGCTGTTATAATCACAGAGCTGGGTACAAAGGTATATGTAGAGCGTATAGAGCAGCCAGCAGCCGCAAAAAGGCAAGATGAGATTGACAAAGTATTATACTATGGTTTTCCTAACCCTAAGCTCTCAGCCATAACAGGTGATGACTGGGCTATAGCTAACTACCCACATATCCCTGAGGGTGACTTTGAGTATTGTTATCAAAAGATATATATTAAGTACAGCACTAAGTACGTCAGATTGGATATAGTAGAGCACGAAACTCTGGGTATTTGTCTCTACTGTCACTGGGCTACATACACCTATGAGGATAGTATCATACTGACCTCTGAGGAGCGGACTGACCCCAGATATATATTTAAAACAGGTCACGGGCGGCTGGAGCAAGTACTCAGGCGCTGCTTTACACAAAACAGAGTATACTATGCGACTAATGATGTAGGTGCTTTTGTAGAGTCCTATCTGAACAGTATAAAAAGATTAGGTATATACTAAATGTAAATAGCCCCTCAGAGCAATTCTAAGGGGCTTTTTTGACGTTTTAGAGAGGGGTGGTATAACTACCCTCAGAGGATAACACCACGGGCAAAAGCGGCTGCTATGAGCTCTTTTTCACGGTCTGAGCAGTTGACTCCACTCAAATCAATTGTACCCATAGTCAGACCACTAAACTCTGATATCGTACCGTTGATTAAGCAAGCAAAGCCAATTGTTTTAGCGTATGTCTGAGGGTCATAGTCTGGGCTGAGAATAGGTCTGTAAATTGTAAGTCTACAGCAATGCTCACCCATTGCAGCAGTCAGAGGAGAGCCAGCGCTTACAGACTTAAAAGGTGTCTGTATATGATGGAGCTCATAGGCTGCTGCTTCTCTATTATCCCATGAGCTCTCAAAGTTATTACCCATAGAGACCAGAGAGCCCACGCCCTGAGCAGCGCTTGCAATACCGTATTTACCACCTCCAGATGCGCTCATAAGTAAGCTAAAGGGAGTGGTGAAAAATGCTGTACTTGCATTTAACTGCTGTCTCTGACTCTCTTTAAGTCTCAGGTTAGCATTAAGGAGCTGTGAGTCTACTGTAGCTGTATTAATACCGCTCACAGGTACGTCAATGCCTATCTGACCGTTAGCACTTTGGAGGGGAGTACTGTCACAAAGTACATAAGCAGTACATGAGCCGCTCAGATAGTCAATAGCCAGCTTGACTGTGATGGTATGACCGATATAATCAGCTACAGATATGGGTACAGTACCGCAAAAAGGTATATAGAGCTCAGCTGTTGTATATGGTTCACGGTCTAAAAATGACCCGTCAAAGAGCTCATCAAAGCGCTTTGTACCACTAAAAACAAAGTCAATAAATTGGCTGTTAGGTGCATTAATAAAACGCCGTGCTTCTACAGTGTCACTGGTATAATTGCCTATTGTTATATATGTGGGGTTATTGTCATTAGGTACAACATTGACGGGATAACGCCTGATTGATATAATACCGTTTATGGGGTCAGTTGATAAAAAGCTGTCTGCACTATAGTCTGTAGTCTGTACATCAGCTGGTTTGCGCTGGAGGGCTTTGTATACCTCTTTTATAAGGTCTCTCACCTCATTGTAGGAGGTGACCCACACTTTATTAAAGTTAGCTATTGATACATTGTTAAAGTGACTCTCTTTGTCCTTGTCAGAGGGTGGTATTTTATATGGGTCATAGGGTGAGTCTCTGTTAGTGCTCCAGCTCCAGATGGGGTTATCTCTGTTTGCAGCTCCTCTGGTATACTCACCGTGACCGACTCCATACTCATCTAAGAGACCCAGTATAATATCATTATTATCAAGTGCCACACTTGCAAGCGGAGTACTGGGAGTATTGCCTACTCTCAGGAATATACCAAAACAAGCAGCCTGACGTATTAAAAATTCTTTGGTCTCATCATTCCACTCTCTCTTTGACATTAGATAGTCATTGTAATTGAAAAATATGTCATTTACATCACATAAAGCACTTGAATAATAGTCATCTACAGGAGAGCCGAAAATACCATATATAGGTATCTCATTATAACGGCATGACCTAAACCAACTATAGTTTATATCAATAAAATCGAAACCACTGTTAAAATTAACATTAGGACAAACACCGAAAAGAGCATTGCTGTTTATAAGCGCACGGTTTGGGGTGTCAGTTTGTGAACTGTCAACATAGGGGCGTAAAGTTACATTACATATATAAGGATAATTTGCTATTGCAGCCTGTTCTGCTGGTTCGCTCATTCTTTGCAACTGATACGGTCCAGTCGTGTGCCCGTCCTCGTCACAGAATGTTATCCACATTAAATAGAGGACTTTTTTCGGATTATATTCAGTGATGGGGCGACTCTCTCCAGACTTGTTTATATATCCGTCTGCACTTGCAATGTAAGGCAACCACGAGTTGTAATTGTAAGACTGTGATAAAACATACCCCTGATTATTTTGCACATTGTCATCAGTATTTGTGTTTTCAGCGTAAAAATAAGGGACAAAAGCTTTTGTGTCAACAGTCCAATTTGTAGGGTCATTGCCATGTATCCAGACTATATTACTGTAAAGACTCTCAGAGCCCAGAGCCTGAGTGCAGATACTATTCTCTATGAGCTCCCCTGTTGGAGTCTTACCTCTTACTGAGCCCTCTAAAAGCGTATTCTCAGGCGCTTCTATTGTATTAAAGTTAGCATACTTTGCAAAGGTCAGATACTGAGCAGCAGACCAGCTCTCAGGAGCTCCATAAATACTTGTATTTATAGCCATATCATACACCTCCTACCGTAGTTATAACATAGTTCAGAGCTCTGGGGTCATTAGCAAAGTCTGATATATTACTATTAAAAACTGTTATACTGTCAATGTTTTTGCGGTTTGGTATAACTGGGAGCTTGCTGTCTGGTATCTCTGTAGGTGCTCCAATACCACCATTTCTGGTAACAGTTATAGGGCAATTACCCAGAGCAAAGCTGCTGAGATAATCAACAGAGCAGCTCAGATACATCTTTTGAGCTGTGTCAACTGAGACAGTACACATATATTTTCGACCTAAGAAATTAGCTCTAACATAGTTAGCAGTTAAAAAGCGGCTGTCATAGTCTAAAACAAAAACAGGTGAGAGCTGGTTTACCGTGCTCAGAGGGTGTATAGATACACCCTGAGCAATATATGACACTGTTTTATTGACTTTATATGTATTATCTGTTGTATAGCCTATATCAATAGTAAAAGCCATTATGCAGCCCTCCTCTGTATTTATTATCGTATATCAAAAACTCTCTTGCAAAGTTATTGATAATGAGGTCACGGAGATTATTCTTAAAACTAAAGTCTATATCAGTCTGGAGATTGATGAGCGGATTATCTCTATACCCCTCTTTAGTCTCTGTTGTAGTGCCTGTAGTTGTGGTGGTATTTGTATCAGTACCTGAGTGAGTGTCTGACCCGCTATTGCTGAGAGTCCTACTATCTGAGCCTGAGTCTGTACTCTTGCCTGAGTCTCTGAGCTCTCCGTCATAGGTGTTAGTTCGGTCAGTTGTTATTTTGCCGTATGAGGTAGAGTCTGAGCCGCTGGCTGAGCTTGTTATAGTATGTCCGTAGTCTGTAGAGCTCTCTGTGGTTATGTCTGGAGTGGTCTCTCTGGTCTCTTTATAATCCAGTGTGGGGTCATAGTCCTGAGACTGAGTATACTGGAGAGCCTTATAAATTCGCTCCCATTCATCATTATGACGGAGTTTGTATATATTCCAGAGAGCTATAAAAGCAGCTGTATCAAACTCCTCCCTTTGATGAGATATATAGCTCATATCATGGTAGTTATACTCCAGCTCTAAAAGCAGCTCAGGCGTTGACAGCACCAAAGCGCCGTTTATGCGTATATCAAAAGTTGTTGCATATTCCTGAGTATTGAGCTCAGGGAGTATAGTCTCTATATCAATCACTCTGGTCATTATCATCAACCTCCTCTGTTGTGGTCTCCTCTGTCTGCTCTGTCTCCTCTGTCTCCTCTGTCTCCTCTGTCTCCTCTGTCTGCTTTGTCTCCTCTGTCTCCTCTGGGTCTGTCATATAGTCTTTATATACCTTTGCCAGTATCTCATTAAAGCGTACTGTGATAGATGTACCAAAAAGGCTGTTAATACTCTCTACCATTTTCTTACGCTCCCTGAGCTGTTCCAAAGGATAGAGCAGAGCATAGCTGTCTGAGCCGTGTATCTCTGAGTTTGTCTGCTGAGCCAGCTTAGAGGTGGTCTGTACCATGTAGCCCCTACGGGATAAAAATCTTTTCATGACGTTATCCCTGTACTGGTTTAAGTACTGTAAACCATTGATTTTGTCAACATCTACAAGGTCAAGGAATTTTTCACCCTCTACCCGTGACTGCTCTAAAAACTCATCAAACTTTGACTTGACATTTCTGTTAGCTACAGCGTATACATCACCCTCTACTATAGCCTTTATAGCTGACTCTATACCCTGCTTTTCAGTATCATTATCAGCATAAGGTATACGGTTTAAACGGGCAAAAATGACATTTACTTTTTCCGAGATGTCCACCTGTGACAGTACCTCAGCTGTAAAGGGTATATCAAACTCAGGTGAGCCCATGAGATTATTTTTTCCCACTACTACTGTTTTATTTTCACCGTACCACTTGCCACTAATCTCACCCAGACCAGTGACCGCAGCTGTATACTCCTCTGGGAGATAGCCGTTATAATTACCATTATATGCACCCATTGCAAGGTATATATCAGAGCTCTCACCCAGCTCTGAGACTTTTCCGACTGCTATAGTACCATTGAGGGCAAGGTAGTACTCCAAAAATTCCTGTGGGAGAGTCTCAGGGAGACCCTCATAAACAAACTGAGAGCACTGGAGACTGAAAAGCGTTATTAAGTGTCTCAGGTAGTTATTTGTATTCTTAAAGCCTAAAAGCTGTTTATCTCTTTTATTCATTGTATCACTTCCTTAAAGTAAAGCCCCTCATGAGAGGGGCTATATTTATTAGTTGAGAGTAAAAGCAACCATGGGAAAATTATCATCAATAATATAATTGATGATATTATGGTGATATGTATTGTATTTGTCCTGACTTGCTGTATAACTTGTTGTGACCTTTTTCTTGTCAAGGCTGATACCCAGAGCATAGCGGTCATACAGGAAACCGATAATATTAGAGAGTGTCACGCCTGTAGCACCCTCAGGGACTGTTAAACCTACCTTTGTAGCACTTGCTGCTGTGAGTGCTATAGAGCTCAGTGTCTCAGGTGCAAAGGGGTCTGCATTATCCTGTGTTACAGCCTGCCAGCCGCTGATACGCTCATAATCACCAATACCCAGCAGCTGTTCATTGTAGGTATTAGCTCTCACGCCGAATTTAGCACGGTTTGCAAACTTGCTGAGCAGTATGAGTCTGGAGTCATTGCTAAAGGTGACGTGCTCATGGTTATTGTAAACAGATGTAAAGCGCTTAACCTCATCTTCTACATTTGCTATTGTCTCCAGCACAAAAGCTGTAAACTTGTCATCATTGAGAGCAGCCCAGCCCGTAGACAGAGACTCACCTGTTAGGTCATTGTATCTTGTTACAAGCTTAATCTCATTACCAAGAGCAATAGCACGTGCAACACCTGTTGAAACTGTAGAGAGAGCGCCTACCTCAGCTTTGAGCTGAATAGTATTGTCAACACTAATCTGCATAGCGCTGATGAGCTTGTTGAGCTCAGCAAGGGAGCGGACAGCTGTAAAAAGCTGCTCTCTGACAGTTGAGAGTGCTATCATAAAAGCCTTACCCTCATCATAGAATTTAGACTGAGCAGAGGGTTTAAATGTGCCGTGCTCTATTCCAGCTATACGCTGAGCCTCTGCTGTACCGCCTGTCTCATTGTAGCCAATAAAGCCATTGATGGGGTACATCTCATCTTCCAATATGTCAGAGAGACCTATAACAACGTGCTCCCTAAAGCCGCCCCACTCATATGTATCTACAAATAGGGAGGGGAGTACCGCGCTATAAGCACGACTATCAATTCTCATTGTAGTTAGAGTGTCAACCAGAGCACCAAGGAAAATATCAGCTGCAAGCTGATGGTCTTCCAAAGCGTGACCCAGCTCTACCAGAGCGGCTGTATCTGTCTCTGTGAGCTCAGGGGTCTCAGCATCAAAAAAATTATTAGCGGTCAGCTGAGAAATACCGCTTTTTACTACATTGATAACGTCTACAATTTTCATTTTATACCTCCGTTTCTATGATGGTTTTTCCATCATACATGACTGTTATTTTATGCTTAGCAGCTGGTAAAGCTGGTAAGTACTTTTCAAATGTGTCAATGTTCTCACCTGTGACCTCAGAGCCAAACCAGTGAGCATTAACATAGTTTGTTTTATTTCTTATGTCTACATGGACATTTGTAGCCATAAGACCTATACCACTAAAGCCTAAATGCTCAGCAATAGCAGCTATCGTAGTAGGTGCATAGGGTACACCGTCAGAGTTGTATACTGTTATATCTGCTGCTATGCTGCAAGTATGAGCATCATTTGTTTTTCCACCTACAGCTACAGAGTGCTTTGAGCAGCGACAACCACTATTAACTATAATACACTTACACCCAGTAGGGAGTTTACTACAGTACTGGTATATCTCCTCCAGCTTGTTTACAAGCTCAGGTGATACATCATCTTTACCGCAACCACATTTACATTTAAACTCTCTGCGGTCAAAGTGTCTGGTCATGTCTCCCACTTATATCACCCCCTTTTAAGTAGTAAATGAGCTCAGTCATAACTTTGGTGTTATTGTCTATGGACTGTCTGAGTTTATCTACTTCCTGTTCGTGTTTAGTGTCACGCTGCTTTATGTATATAGCCATTGCTATACAAGCAGCTATGGGGAAACCTACACTTGATATAATATTGAGTATATCCATTATATACACCTCCTATATTCTATTATACAATATGTACAAATTTTTTCAACTGTTTGTATAAACAAAGTTAGTGTGTATTATTGTCTTTTATTTTGTGCAATGATATAAAGATTATAATACATACCCCTGAGAGCGTTTTAAATGGTGTTTTTTAGCGCTCTGGGTAGGGGTGGTATAGTTGTATTACCCTATATGCCAGAGGGGCTGTAGCGTTGATTTTCGGGTGTTAGTCGATTAGGGGCTTTTTTG
>JAEIGA010011265.1_pt1 | contig 13576 bp, 11 predicted proteins | sample 9270691 | NCBI WGS metagenome assembly JAEIGA01 (sample SAMN17057246, study PRJNA624740) | gut metagenome | biome: biome; isolation source: fecal sample | host: Bos grunniens | place: China: Xizang | collected 2019
AAGTGTTGAAACCCGTAGATCAACGCTTTCAACCTTCTGCAACAGGTAATGCTGTGGAGGAATTAGTTGCGACTCAAGCCGGTGTGAGTACGCACAACGAACTTTCTTCGCAGTATAACGTGCGCGGAGGATCGTTCGATGAAAATGTTGTTTACCTTAATGGTCATGAGGTATATCGTCCGATGCTTGTGCGTTCGGGCCAGCAGGAGGGATTGTCGATTATTAATAGCGATATGGTAGAGCGTATTGCTTTTTCGAGTGGTGGATTTGAGGCGCGTTATGGCGATAAAATGTCGTCCGTGCTCGACATTACTTACCGCCGGCCTGAAAAGTTTGAGGCTAAGGCGTCGGCTTCGATGTTGGGAGGTGGTGTTTTTGTAGGTTGGGGCAATCAAAAAATCAGTGCAATGACTTCCGTTCGCTATAAGACAACACGCTATCTCTTGGGGTCTATGGATACAAATGGGGAGTACAATCCTAAATTTTTAGACTATCAAGCTTATGTGTCGTGGCGTCCGAATGCCCGTTGGAGTTTCGATGTTATTGGAAATATATCAGACAACACTTATCAGTTTGAGCCTGAGGATCGCGAGACCAATTTCGGAACAATGGAGGCTGCAAAGAAGTTTAAGGTGTATTTTGACGGACAAGAGCGTGATTATTTCCGCACTTATTATGGAGCGGCTACATTGACTCGCCACTTTAATCCGCATACTTATTTGGCACTCCAGTGTGCGCGATTCCTAACGAAGGAACAAGAAACCTATGATATTCAGGGAGAATATTGGCTCAACGAGGCTACTACGCAGCAGCAGTTAGGTGTCGGAACTTACATGGAGCATGCGCGCAACTTTTTGCAAGCTCAGGTGCAGACGTATGGACTGCAGTTTCGCACGAAATTCGGTTCGCACACGCTTCAGGCAGGAGCGAGCATGCAGCAACAACGTATTGAGGAATCTGCCCGTGAATGGGAAATGCGCGACTCAATGGGGTATTCGCTGCCTACAAACCCAGAGCATTTGATGCTTATTTACAGCATGCGTTCGCAAAACGAGCTTGAAACGACAAAATTTGAGGCTTATGCGCAGGACTCTTGGCGCTTCAAGTCTGCTTTGGGACTGTTTAATCTTACATACGGTTTGCGTCTGAGCCATTCCGACTGGAATGAAGAAACGTTGCTTTCGCCTCGTGTGTCGCTCGGGTTGTTGCCTAATGATGACCGATTTGCCTTTCGTTTTGCTACGGGCGTTTATTATCAATCGCCGTTTTATAAGGAACTGAAGGACTCAACTATTGTCAATGGAGTTGCCACGGTGAGGCTTAATCCGGAAATCAAATCGCAACGTAGTATCCATTTCGTACTTGGCGGCGACTACACTTTCCGTATGCTCAACCGACCTTTTAAATTCACGGCTGAGGCTTATTACAAGGCGCTCGACAACTTGATTCCTTATACTGTCGATAATGTGCGAGTCGTTTATTACGGCCGAAATCTTTCTAAAGGGTACGCTGCAGGTGTTGACCTTAAATTGTTTGGTGAATTTGTGCCGGGTACTGATTCGTGGGTGACGCTCTCGGTGATGAAAACGGAGGAAAAGCTCAACGGCGTGTGGATTCCGCGTCCTACTGACCAGCGCTACAATCTGTCGCTTTATTTCACTGACTATTTTCCAGGGTCGGACCGTTGGCGCATGACGCTCAAAGCTGCATTTGCAGATGGTTTGCCATTCGGACCAGCACATTCGCAGCGCGAACTCCACAATTTTCGTGCACCTGCCTACAAGCGCGTTGACATGGGATTGTCGTACTGCCTCTTCAACAACGACGACCGCTTTTTGCGCTATGCACCGATGAAATGGGCGCGTTCGGCATGGATTGGGCTTGATGTTTTCAACTTGATGGGCATCAGCAATGTCAATTCTTACTATTGGGTGACGGACATTACGAATACGCAATATGCAGTTCCTAATTATCTGACCGGGCGCCAAATCAGTGTGCGTTTGTCGCTCGACATGTAGGTAACTTTGGTGGTGAAGGATGCTTCCGTCGTCAGGACTGCCAGATAACCAAATTCTTCATTTAAACATATCTCCTTAATAATGAAAATAGTAGCAGTATTGCTTGCCGGCGGCGTTGGCAGCCGATTTGGCGCCGACCGTCCTAAGCAGTTTCTCGAAATAGCCGGTCGCACCATCCTTGAATATGCCGTAGATGCTTTCGACCGCAATGCGCATGTCAGCGAAATTGCCATCGTTTCGCACAAGGCACATGTTGCCGACGTCGAAGCGCTTGTGACGAGCAACGCCTGGACGAAGCCGATGCGCGTGCTTACCGGCGGAAAGGAGCGCTACGACTCCAGCCTTGCCGCAATTCGTGCTTATGCAGATGTGCCCGAGGTGGCTTTGCTCATTCACGACAGTGTGCGCCCCCTTGTGAGTCAGCGTATTATTAATGATGTGTGCCTTTCTTTGCAAGAAGCCGATGCCGTAAACCTTGCAGTTCCGGCCGTCGATACGATGATTGAAGTGGAGGGCGGACGTATGGTTGCAGCCCCCGAGCGCAGTAGGCTGATGCGTGTGCAAACGCCACAGGGGTTTAAGCTCAGTGTGATTGCTGAGGCATACAGGCGCGCGCTCAGCGACCCGCTTTTTGCTGCTACTGACGATTGCGGAGTCGTATTTCGCTATATGCCCGAGGTGGCTATAAAAATCGTTGCCGGCGAAGAGCGCAATGCGAAGCTCACGCATCCCGACGATTTGCCACTCTTTGAGCGGGCCTTGCAGCAATGAAACAAAGAAGTGCAGAATCGACTTCTACACACAGATATCGTTTGTACGAAATAGAGAAAAGGCATGTGTTGAGTAGTTTCAACCACCTTTTTATAAAAAATCGGGACGTTCGATGGCGAAAAAGTAATTACTTTTTCATTCCCGGGACCCCCGAAAGTGTGAAAGTAATTACTTTTGCGTTTCCGGGACCCCCGAAAGTCCGAAAGTAATTACTTTTTCGTTTCCGGGACCCCCGGAAGTGCGAAAGTAATTACTTTTGCGTTTCCGGGACCCCCGAAAGTGCGAAAGTAATTACTTTTTCATTTCCGGGACCCCCGAAAGTGCGAAAGTAATTACTTTTTCATTTCCGGGACTCCCGAAAGCCCGAAAGTAATTACTTTTGTACATTTGCGGGCGATGGAGGTTATTCAATGAATTTCAGTAAATCTTCGGCATTGTCAATGATTCCGACTGGTGAGTAGGATGCTAATTCCTGCTTTGTTCTGAATCCCCAACTAACTCCTACGGCATCGATTCCGGCATTGAGCGCCGTTTGCATATCCACGCCTGAGTCGCCTACATAGAGCACTTCGTCTTTGGCGAATTCCGTTTCTTCGATAATGTCGAAAACGATTGCTGGGTCGGGCTTAATGGGAATCTCCGGTTTCTGACCTGAGACTTTCACAAATCGGATGTTCGGAAAATAGTGTGCCACCAACTTCTGCGTGGCTGCTTGATATTTGTTGGATGCCACGGCGAGCGCAATGCCTTGCTGTTGCAGGCACGTCAGCAGTTCCGTGATGCCGGAATAGGGCGTGCTGAAGTCGGCGTTGTGCGCGTCGTAGTAGGGGATGAATTCGTTGCGCATGCGCATGAGGTTTTCTTCGCTTCGTGCTTCCTCGGGCAGTGCACGCTCAAGCAGTTTGCTGATGCCGTTGCCTACAAACGAACGTATCGTTGTGGCATCGTGAGTCGGGAAGTTCAACGCAAGGAGCGCGTGGTTTGCACTCTCTGCCAGGTCGTCAATGGTGTTCAGCAAAGTCCCGTCGAGGTCGAATATTACGAGTTTTTTCTTCATTGTAAGTATTGCTTTTTTTTGAAATCCGTGAGCAAAATTACGAATAATGAAGTACATATTCAACAACTTTGTTCAACAGATTATCCCCTGAATGTACGAAAAAAGCAGGATTCCCGTATTTCATCGTGAGTGATGGAAAAAGGGGAATTCCTGCTTTGTTAATCAGCTGGTTTTAGTCGTCAGAAGAGCAGTGTTTGCACATAGTATGTGAGCAATCCGGCCATGTATCCAAGGAAAGCAACACCTGTAATCTTGCGAAGATACCAACCAAAACTGATGCGTTCGAGTCCCATGACTACTACTCCGGCAGCGCTGCCAATAATTAGCATAGACCCACCAATTCCGGCACAGTAGGCGAGGAGTTGCCAGAAAATTCCGTCGCAAACAAAGTCGCCTCCCATTTCGGCAGTGTACATGCCCATACAACCTGCAACAAGCGGAACATTGTCCACAATGCTGGATGCAAGACCGATGATGCCGGTGATGACATATTGATTGCCTGCTGCTACTTCGTTAAGCCATGCGCCGAACGATGAAAGCACACCTATCTCTTGCAACGTAGATACAGTCATGAGTATGCCTAAGAAGAAGAGAATCGTAGTCATGTCTATACGCGAAAGAATGCTTGCTACACGATATTTGGGCGAAGCTTCCTTGTTGTGTCTGCGTCGGAAGAACACCTCTGTTACAGTCCAAAGTACAGACAAAGCCAGCAATGCGCCCATGTAGGGTGGCAATCCCGTAAGCATTTTAAATACGGGAACAAATACCAATCCGCACAATCCGATTACGAATACTGCCGTACGCTCCTTTTCGGAAAAACTTTGAGTTGCATCTTGAGCTTGGTGTCCGGTTTGAAGTGCACTTTGTTGCAGTTCTCCCTTTAAAGAATATTGCAATAAGAATGTTGGAACAATAATACTAATCAAACTGGGGATAAAAAGATTGATCAAAACGCCCTCTGTTGAAATCAGATTGCGAATCCACAACATGATGGTCGTTACATCTCCGATTGGTGAAAAAGCTCCGCCGGCATTGGCAGCAAGGATGATTAAAGAGGCATAAATCATTCGCTCCTTTGTGTCGTTTACCAATTTTCGCAATACCATAACCATAACAATGCTTGTCGTCAGATTGTCGAGTACTGCGGAGAGAAAGAAGGTGATGAATGCTACGCGCCACAATAATTTGCGCTTGCTTGAAGTGACTAATTTATTGCGGACAAAATTGAAGCCACCGTTGGCATCAATGATTTCAACAATAGTCATTGCTGCCATTAGGAAGAACAGAATTTCGCAGGTCTCACTCAAATGGTGGAGCAAATTTGTATGGGCAATTTCAGAGGGATTCGTATTTCCAACGATAAAATTATCTATACCGCAAAAATAGCAAGTCCAACAAGCTACGCACATAAACAGCGCTATAGGCGCTTTGTTGATTTTTAAATTATGTTCAAATACGATACACGCGTAGCCTATAATAAAGATACTGATAATAATAGTAGTTAACATATTGAAAAGAGTTAGGAAAGTTTAATGTGTTTCAATAAATTCTCAACTTCAGCAATATTCATTACTCTTACTTCGGACTTTGGAACGTACGCCAAGTCGATGTATTGAGATACTTGAACCGCTGCAAAACAATTGTCGTTAGCCTTTAAGACTTCTAATCTGACGTTGCCGATATCTTTTGAATGAAGTTTTTGAGAGTCAGAAATGTTTCCGGTATTAATAAGTTGATTTAAAGTCGGAAGTATCTCGGCATCAAAATGCAATGTATAGAACTTAATTTTTGATTCTGTCGGAACAAAATAGAGCGCTCTTCCTTTTATAAAGTAAAATACGATAGCAAATATGATTGCACAAACTCCACCTCCCAGCATTGCTGTCGGTAAGTTGAGCGTGGCAGTCTGAAGATTTATTGATTCGTGAATTAGCGCGATGCCAACTATTAACGTAACTACTGATATAACAGCATTTTTAACATCCAACCTTGTGCCTAAGTTGGCATGTTTGAAATTCTTTAAGGTATTCATTATTTAAGAATATTGATTCATATTATTTTATTTATTTTCCTTTAGTTGTATGTACAAGCAACTATCTGCAAGAGAAGTTCTTCTTGCAGAAAATAATATAAAGTCAAATAAATACCTAACGGATAATCTCCCTTAGTGCATAGACGTAAAAGAGTTTTGCCGTCGTGCAAAAGAAGGGAGCAGACGCAGGAAAAATGCGCCAGGAAGAATGATTAGAAAAGGAAGTTATATGGCGTATTCTTCGTCCAATCTGAGTTGTGAAAGAAGATGTGGAGCGGAAAGAATACGTACGTACAGAACGTTCGGAAATTACTTGAGGAACGCTAATTTGATTTCCAAACTGAGCAGCATAAACATCACTTCCTTTCGAGATTGTTAATGCTTCTGTGGGCTTGTGTTGTACATAATTTAGCTGTACGTCTTTGCTTTGAGTCGAAGCAAAGCCAAAAGGACTATCGAGTAAAAAACTCAATAGTCCTAAAAGCAATATTATGTACACCTTCTTTTTCATTAAAAAAGCGAGTGGCTAAAAAGTTTCAGTGGTCACAAGGTTAGTGCGCCTTTGAATCTTTTTAATATTCATTTTCTTTTACTTAGCGTAACTTACAGAGCGAGTTTCGCGAATAACTGTAATCTTCACCTGACCAGGATAAGTCATTTCGTCCTGAATACGCTTAGCAATGTCGGCTGAGAGTACATCTATTTCCTTATCGTCAATCTTATCGGCTCCGACAATCACACGAAGTTCTCTACCTGCCTGAATTGCGTAAGTCTTAACTACACCGGGGTAGGACATTGCAATGTTTTCAAGGTCGTTCAAACGCTTGATATATGCTTCTACGATTTCGCGACGAGCACCCGGACGCGCACCACTAATAGCGTCGCATACTTGAACAATGGGTGCAATCAAGCTTGTCATTTCTGTTTCATCGTGGTGTGCTCCGATGGCATTGCAAATTTCGGCTTTTTCCTTGTATTTTTCAGCAAGTTTTGCGCCATAAAGTGCGTGTGGCAATTCGCTTTCTTCATCGGGCACCTTACCGATATCGTGGAGCAAACCTGCGCGTTTTGCCTTCTTAGGATTCAAACCTAATTCAGCAGCCATTACCGAACAGAGGTTGGCAGTTTCGCGTGCGTGCTGCAAGAGGTTTTGGCCATATGAAGAACGATACTTCATCTTTCCGACGATGCGGATAAGTTCAGGATGGAGTCCATGAATACCAAGGTCGATAGCTGTGCGCTTACCAGTTTCGATAATTTCTTCTTCAACTTGCTTCTTCACCTTCTGTACGACTTCTTCGATACGTGCTGGATGAATGCGACCATCAGAGATAAGTTGGTGAAGTGCCAATCGGCAGATTTCGCGACGTACGGGGTCGAATGCTGAAATAACAATAGCTTCGGGTGTATCGTCAACCACAATTTCAACACCAGCTGCAGCTTCGAGTGCACGAATATTGCGACCTTCGCGACCAATGATGCGTCCTTTTACTTCGTCGTTGTCAATATGGAAGACTGTTACGCTGTTTTCAATTGCAGTTTCTGTTGCTGTGCGTTGAATTGTCTGAATAACAATTTTCTTTGCTTCTTTAGATGCAGTCAGTTTAGCTTCATCAACAATTTCGTTGATATATGCTTGTGCATTGCTGCGCGCTTCGTCTTTCATTGATTCAATCAGACGTTCTTTAGCTTCTTCGGCAGTTAGTCCTGCAAGTTCTTCGAGTTTTTCGCGTTCTTGGAGTTGAAGTTTTTCAAGTTCTTCTTCGCGCTTTTGTACAACTTGAAGTTGAGTATTGAGTTTTGACTGACCATTTTCCAATTCCTGCTTACGACGATTGAGCTCGTCCTGGCGTTGGTTCAAACTAATTTCGCGCTGCTTCAGTTTGTTTTCAACCTGGGCAATTTTTTGATTGCGCTGCTGCACTTCCTTTTCAAGTTCAGACTTCTTGTTCAGAAATTTTTCTTTTACTTCAAGAAGTTTCTTTTCTTTAATTACTTCGGCTTCTTTTTCGGCATCTGCAAGTGCTCGTAGGTATTTGCTTTTGAGCACATAGCGATAGAAGGAATATCCTACTATACAGCCTGCCAGAAGTCCGCCCACTGTGAATAATATGTTTCCTAACATCTTAGTTAAATTAGAATTAAGAGATTGTGCTTTTGTTAATCACACTCTCGGGATTATACTTTATAATAAATGAATTGTCTTCAATAGAGTTTTGTAAATAACTCTTCAATGGAGTTTCGTATATAAAAACGACACCACCGACTCATCTTTATTCACTTAGAATGATTTGGTGACTAATGATGAGTAGCTGGTGCCTACGCTGAAAAGAATGAATTGAATAACGATTGTATCATTTGTCTGCTTTAAAGTATAATGTTTTTAATTAGCAGAATTAATGATATATTGTGTAAAATGCCTTATGCTGCAAGTTACATCAACAAATGTTATTTTGTTGCTAATACTTCTTCAACCTCTTTAGTTAATCGTTCTATTGATTCGCTAAAAGGCAATGTGTCAATGTTATTCTCCATTTGCAGCACTTTAACTGCAAAATCGAGAAGGGCAATCGACATATACTTTACATCCACTTGATTGGGATATGCAGTTTTGTATTTGTTCAATCGTTCGTTAATCAACATAGCGGCCTTGCGAAAGATTTCTTCTTGGTCGCGTTTTACGGTAACTTGTTGTAGATTTTTACCGATGAGGAGTTGAATAACTAATTTTTCACTTACTTCCATATTGCGCTGTGTCTTTTTTCTCAAATTTGTTTTTCATCGCAACATCTTTCGACTGCGATAAATCATTTGTTATTAAACATTTATCAGCGCGATACACTTATCTACGTCGCGCACCAACTTCGCCAAGCGTTGCTTAGCATTCTTAAGTTCGTCGTCCGATATTTCTATCATTTTGGCAAGCTTAAGATTGGCGTAATTTTTTTTATGGAGTTCGATTTCGGCTTTGGCTTCCAGTAATTGGCGGTCGCGCTCATCTACCATCGCATACAACTCAGCGTTTTCAGCCAAGAGTGAGCGATAAGCAAGAATCAATTGTCGTATTCTTGTTTCAAACGTATGTAGTGCCTTTTCTTCCTCCTTAGTCATAAGTCAAACCATTAAATAGTAAATTTGTGCATACTGACCGCTCTGCGGTAAAGCACTGAAAACTTTAACTATTCAAAATAGTTTTCTAAAACATTCGCAAAGTTAAATAAAATTGCTCACTCTGCAAAACAATATTCGACACAAATGTTGATTATTCGTTATTCTTGGGAGCAGATTCTTTCTTTGCCAAAGCTAAAATATTGTAAACATATTCGGTGAGCCATGCTTCGGAATAACCTAAAGAATTGTGGTATTTGCGAACAGAGAAACAAGCGCGCATCACAGCTTCGTCTTTCCAGGTGTTTTTGTTGAGCACATCATGAATCGTTTTTTCAGTCATGCGGCGAAATGCTTCTTTGAATATTCCTGGTAGGCGGAATTTCCATTTCATAAGATTGCCCATCAAAATCATTACGTCTTGAGTATATGCTTGGAGCTGACTCAAATATGATTGAACATCATTCATTGTGCGGCATTTTTTCTTTAAGCTCGCATCAATTTCTTTAAAGAAATCGTCGGAAAGTCCGTAAATTTCCTGCAACATCTTCTTGCATCGATTTTTTTCGCCAACTCCTAACTTGTTGTTCACGGTTGGAACCTTTAAGGTTTGCTTGAAAGTGCGCAAATTGGGAAGAAGGGCCAAGTTGGATATGCCTAACTGAGCTGCCATTACAGCTTGATAATAAACTTGAACAAGTGACATAAAATCTTCCATGCCGCCAACGCGCCAACCTGTTTCAGCTACTGTAGGTTTCTTCTTAAAAATATCAAAAAATCCCATTTCTTAGAGTTTCTTTATGATGAATATATTGTGGTAAAGTGCTCGACACTGAGCGACTTGAGTGATGTGTAGAAGTAGGCCAGTGTCGAAAACTCACACAAAAGTAATACAAGCAAAGCGATTGACAAAATTTAAATCTATAAAATCGTATCTTTAAGTGGTGCTTTCAGAAAAAAATGACTAACTTCGCAAAAGTTTAGACGTTCGGTAAATGCGCGTCACTCATTATTAATATTCATAAGCTTTTAGTGAGCTAATTTGTTTGTTACATGTGCGATGAATCTATCCAACAGCGTGTTCCGCTTCTTCAGATTGAAGAGGTGATAGAATTGTTGCGCATTAGTGGTAACGAGGGATTAACTTTTGAAGCGCTGAGTTTGAATTTGTATAATCGACGTAGTCAAATATTTGTTGAGGACTATACGCTGCGTTCATTGCGTGGAGCATTGCGCAAGTTGCTGAGGGCTAATCTTAATTATTTTGCGCTTTCAGAGGACGGATGCTATACGCTCTACCGCCCTATACCGCAGCAGTTATTTATTGATTTTGATGCAGAAGTCGAATGCGGCATTGATGAATCCAAGTCTGCGAATTTGGATTGCGAAATGACGTTTCAGCAATTAGAACTTGACTTTGATATTTATGACGAACTTGAGTGCGATGCTAATGAAGAGAACCGTGAAACAGCGCATGTTGCCGAAGAGTACCGTCTTTACGATAGTGGCGACAAGCAATTATTATTGGACATTTAAATCTTTATCCGAACCATGTCTCATATAGAAGGAACACGCGCTACGCAGGTTAATAATAAACGCATTGCGAAGAACACCCTCCTGCTTTACGTCAGGATGCTTTTCATCATGGGGGTGTCGCTTTATACTTCGCGAGTGGTGCTTCATACTCTTGGAGTTGAAGATTTTGGTATGTTTGGCGTGGTGGGCAGCATTGTTACAATGTTTACGTTCATCAATGCTGCGATGGTGACAGCTACTCAGCGTTATCTTACGTTTGAGATAGGGCGTGGGAATCATCAGCAATTACAGAAAGTATTCAGTAGTTCGCTCCAGATTCATTTTGTCATTGCGCTTATCATCGTATTTTTGGGCGAAACGGTTGGACTTTGGTTTTTGTACAATAAGTTGGAGATTCCCGATGCGCGTTTGGATGCTGCCTTTTGGGTGTTTCAGTGTTCCATTGCAGCCTGTGTTACAACAATAATGACAACTCCGTATAAAGCTAACATCATTGCTCGCGAGGAAATGTCGGCGTTTGCCTATATTTCTGTGGTCGAGGTGGTGCTGAAGCTTGCTATTGTTTATTTACTTAGCGTACTACCTTTGGATAAGCTCATTATGTATGCGGTTTTAATATTGCTGGTTCATGTCTTTGTGGCATTGACTTATGCGTTTTATTGCAAGCGACATTATACCGAGGCTACTTATAAGCACGCTTTCGACGGCTTATTGCTTCGGGAAATGGCGAGTTTTGCAGGTTGGAGTTTTTGGGGAAATCTTGCTTACATTATGAATACTCAGGGGGTAAACATCCTGCTTAATACGTTCTTTGGGCTTGTGGTTAATGCGGCACGCGAATTTGCTGTGCAAATACAAACTGCTGTTCAGCAATTTGTGGGTAATTTTCAGATGGCGCTAAATCCTCAAATTACCAAAACTTACGCTGCTGACGAACTTCAGCAGATGCACACGCTGATGTATCGCAGCTCGCGCTTTTCCTTCTTCCTGCTTTATTTGCTGGCGCTGCCGGTAATAATAGAGAGTCCTTATATCCTTGCCTTGTGGCTTAAGGAAGTGCCCGAAAATACGGCAATATTTACGCGCCTCATGCTTATGGTTTCGTTGATTTCAGCCACAGCAGGTTCGTGCGTTGTGGCAAATCAGGCTACGGGTAGGGTGAAGCAATATCAGGCGATAGTAGGGGGCATCTTATTGCTTTCGTTGCCGCTTTCGTATCTCGCTTTGCGCTTTGGTGCGCCTGCCTATGTCGTTTTTGTTGTGGCCATCTTTATTGAGATTCTTGCTCAGGCGGCGCGTCTGTGGTTGTTACGTCCGCTTATTAAGCTGAGCGTCCGCGTTTTCTTAACAAAAGTGTATGCGCCCATCGCATTAGTGCTGATCAGTTCGCTTCCTTTACCGCTCATGGTGTGGTCTGCGCTTTCTGAGGGTTGGGGGCGCTTCATCGCAGTCGGGGCAGTGTGCGTGCTGAGCGTCAGTGTGTGCACATTGATATTTGGACTTTCTAAGGGCGAAAGGGATTTTATCTTTATGAAAGTTTGTAGCTTTATGAAGCGCTGAGCGTTCGTGGTATTTGTAATAGGGGCTGCGATTGAACTTCACTCTTTTCTTTCTGAAATAATCTATCTTCTCGCTTTTACTCAACAATATTCGCTTTATGAATATCGGTATTCTTACTCATCATTTTGGTATCAACTATGGAGGCATTCTGCAATGCTACGCGCTCTGTACATTTTTGAGGCGTATGGGGCACAATCCCGTAGTCATTGTTCGTGAACCTGATTGGAATTGGAAAACTCCGCTGCGTATTTGCCTTGATAAACTTGGATTGTTGCGTTTTGTTGAGCGCACCGACCGTGTTGATGGCAGCAAATTGCGGCCTTTTGTGCAGCACAACTTTGTTTGCACGACTCCTATCCGAGCGCGGGCAAAGATGTTGCAAGTCTGCGCTGATTATGATTTGCAAGCTGTTGTCGTAGGCAGCGACCAGGTGTGGCGCAGGGAATTTATTGAGAAGTGGGGATTGGAATATTTCCTCGACTTTGTGCCGAGCGGTGTGCGAAAGCTGGCATATGCTGCTTCGATTGGAGTAAATCGCTGGGACTATGGCGCAGACGATTCCAAGCGTATTGTTCAGCTGCTTGCTACTTACAAAGCGGTGTCGGTCAGAGAGGACGAGGCGGCAACTTTGATTGCAGATGCGCTGAACTTTAAGGCAGAGGTAATGCCTGACCCTACGTTGTTGCTCACAGCCGACGACTATCGCTCCCTGTTCGACAACCGCCGTTTAGTGGCTGAGCCTTATACGTTTGTATATTGGTTGAATCCCGATGAAAGCAGCTTGCGTCCAATCCTGGCGCAGCACGAGGCAGAGGGGCGCAAGGTGGTGCGCATCGGCTTGCACCAGCAGGAAGCTCTGCCCGGTATAGAAGATTGGTTGGCTTTCATGGCGCATGCGGAAAGCGTGGTGACAGATTCGTTCCACGGCATTGTTTTCGCACTTATTTTTGGTCGTCCGTTGCATATTTGTTGCAACAAGGCAGGAGGCTTTGGTCGTATCAGTTCGTTGTTGAATTTGCTGGGTTGTCCCGAATTGCTGGATAGACCTAACGCCATAATTGACACCCAACGCGTGTGCAGCAATATCAATGCCCTGCGCGATAAGGCACTCGACTTTCTGCAAAGAGGCTTGTGCTGTCGTAGTGGAGCGCATTTCAAGTAGTATTCTATTTAGATGTACCAAAACGTTCAAACTCAATTAATCGAGGGTTGGCCAAACGGATTTTTGGCTGACCCTCGATTGTGATTTATTATTGCTGTCTGGTAAACTCTTGGAAAGATTGCAAAATAAGTGCTTTTCATGACATATTATTTTAGAACATAGATTTCTCTCTAAGTTTGCAGAGTGAAATTCGTGTTCAAAAAGGCGTTTTTAGTCCTATCGGAGGTATCCGTCGGCATCAAAAATGCGTTTTTAGTCCTATCGGAGGTGTCCGACGGCATCAAAAAGGCGTTTTTAGTCCCATCGGAGGTGTCCGACGGCATCAAAAA
>JAEIGA010011266.1_pt1 | contig 13576 bp, 14 predicted proteins | sample 9270691 | NCBI WGS metagenome assembly JAEIGA01 (sample SAMN17057246, study PRJNA624740) | gut metagenome | biome: biome; isolation source: fecal sample | host: Bos grunniens | place: China: Xizang | collected 2019
ATGGATTTAGGAGAGTACATTCGAACAAAAAGGAAACTGCATAATCTTACCCAGGTGGAACTTGCAGAGAGAAGTGGTGTGGGAATACGCTTTGTGCGTGAACTTGAAAAAGGAAAACTCACAGTGCAATTGGACAAAGTCAATCAGGTATTAGGACTTTTTGGGGAAACGTTGAAACCTGCTAAAATTTAAATATTATGAGAAAGGCAAAGGTTTATATCAATGGACTCTTTTGTGGTGTGCTTACCGAAGACTATGAGGGCTACCATTTCTCATACACACCAGAATACCTGGCTTTAGAAGGAGCGTCCCCTTTAAGCCCTACTATGCCATTGCAAGAAGAGGAGTTTGTAAAGGAATTTATGTTTCCTGTTTTCGACGGTCTTATACCCGAGGGGTGGATGCTTGATATAGTAGACAAGAACTGGAAGATAAATCCCCGCGACAGAATGAAACTCTTACTGTTGTGTTGTAAAGATTGTATAGGTAACATAAGTATTCAGGAGTATGAATGATAGTTCTGTAAAAAAATGCCTCTATTGCTATAAAGCAATAGATAATGAGGGAGAAGGACATTATCACTCCAAATGTGTAAAGAAGTTGTTTGGAACGACAAAACTTCCAATCTTGCCATATACACGTGACAATATAGAAGAACTTGCACTACATATTTTGCAAAGCAATACATCAATAACCGGTGTTCAGCCAAAACTTTCATTGGATATAAATAGAGGTGGCAAGAATGAGCCTGCAAAATTAACGATAGTCGGGTTGTGGGGAAATTTCATATTGAAGCCTCAAAGTTCCAAATATTATTTTATGCCTGAACTTGAGGACTTGACAATGAAACTCGCCGAGGTTGCTGGAATTGCCACAGCACCTCACGGTCTGATAGCTATGCAAGACGGAGAACTTGCGTATATAACGCGTAGAATGGATAGAGGAACAAAGGGGGAGAAATATTCAATGCTCGATATGTGTCAGCTTACCAACCGATTGACCGAACATAAATATCGTGGTGCATATATTCAACTTGCCGAAACAATAAAGCGTTACTCTGTGGCTTCAATGCTCGATGTCCAACGCTTTTGGGAGATAGTGATATTTTCTTGGATTACAGGCAACTCTGATATGCACTGCAAGAATTTCTCGTTATTGGATAAAGATGGAACAGGTTATCAATTGTCACCTGCTTATGATTTGTTGGCGGTACTGCTTACAGGTATCAACGACAATGATGAACTCGCAATGCCACTTATTGGCAATGGAGAAGAAGAAGGAAAAAGAATAGCCGGCTTTAATCGGGTTTCATTTATCGAGGCTATGGAGAAATCGGGAATACAAACAAGAATAGCGGAGAAAATAATCGACAAGTTCTTTATGTGTACCGATAAATGGTTCGCACTCATTGATGACTCTTTTCTTTCGTCGGAGCTTAAGTCTAACTATAAAATATTGGTGAAAGAGCGAATGAACAGGATTGCAAAACAATAACCACAAAAATATTTACATTGAATTCAAATATAATAATTAACAACCTCTTTGTTTAATTTGAAGTCTGTTTAAACCAAGAATTAAACCGCAACAAAAAGAGCACACATAATTTGTTGAGAATCAAATATCTCAGCCTAATAACTCGGTACGTCTGGGGGCGTGTGGTCGCTGGTTCGAATCCAGTCTCCCGACTTAAGAAAAGCCTTGATAATCAATGGATTGTCGAGGTTTTATCACCTGCTTTGCCCAACCTGCTGTTTTTTTTGTCGACCCTGCCATGAATTACGAAGGGAGTAAAAAGAAACAAGTCGTCATTTTTGACGACTTGTTTCTTTTGGTACTCGAAGCGGGACTTGAACCCGCACGGCGTTTAAATGCCAAAGGATTTTAAGTCCTTCGTGTCTACCGATTCCACCATTCGAGCGACCTTATGTCTTGCTATCTTTTATGATAGCGGGTGCAAAGATAAGGTTTTTAGTTGAATATGCAAAATGCTTTATCTTTAATTTTGTATGATGACGTTTGGGGCGTTATCGTAGACGCGGTAGTGCCATAATGGTCTTGATTTGCCTTCGATTGCTATGCCACCGCTGTTCAAGTCGAATATTGTGGCGCAATTCGGGCATTTGGCATGTCCTATCGTATAGTCTATCTCTACACGGTGGCGACGGTTGTCGCAGGTGGGGCATGCCCAATCGTATGCCCAGATATTGCCGTCGCAGTTCATAGGTGTGCCTATTATAAGTCCGCCCAGTCCGTAGTGGAAGGGGTTCATCTGCATCTGTATCTCGGGGATGTTTACGGTTTGTGTGTTGCCCATTGCGTCGGTGATTTTGTATTGTCCGGCGGTGGAGCCGTTTTTTATGCAGATGAACTGTCCGTAGCTGTTCACCTGTATGTATGGGTGTATGCTTTTGTCGAAGACGAAGTTTACTCTGTATATAGAGTATTGGCTCTCGCTGTCGCAGCCTGCGAATATCACTGCTGATAGTATAATCAGGTATCTTATTATATTCTTCATGTATTCCAAAACGGGAAATGCGGATGTTTATTATATTCCTTATAACCAAAAGTGGCTGACTTTGCAAGCCAGCCACTTTTATCAGTATGCTATCAAGGACAATGCTTCTGCAATTTTTTCTAGTCCTTCTTTCAGCGGTTTCTCAACCATTGAACGTAACATGAAGTTTATTTCCGCTTTTGCCACAACGCGCATTTTGGATGCATTTTCGCCATCGGGGATTATCTGAATCCAGATAAGTACGGGGATGGGCGAACCGGCAACTTCCAGTTTTATGCATTTTGGGGCTTCGCGGTCTATGACGCGCAATGTTACATTGCCTACGGGCGGAACATTCACGCTTGCTTCGTCGCGGCTGTATGTGAGGTCCTTAATCTTGTCCTGGGGCAATCTGTCCTTTATGCCTTCGATGTTGTTCAGGTCCTCCAGCTTTGCATACACTCTCTCCTGAGGATATGGTATGCATTTTACGCTGCTTTCGTATTGGCTCATATTACTTCAGGTCGTTTCTCCACTCTGATGGGTTTGCACGCCATTCTTTCAATGTGGGCATAACCTCTTCTGTGATGTAGCCTGTTGCTTTTGCTGCCTCTAGTACTGCTTCGTAGTTGGTGAGTGTGATGAGTCTTACACCTGCCTTCTCGAAAGCCTCTGTCGCAACGTTGAATCCGTATGTGAATGATGCAACCATACCGATAACCTCTACACCTGCCTCGCGCAATGCATCAACTGCACGAAGGCTGCTCAAGCCTGTTGAAACAAGGTCTTCCACAACGATTACCTTTGCTCCGGGGAATACGTCGCCTTCAATCTGGTTGCCCATGCCGTGGTCCTTTGCCTTTGGACGTACGTATACGAATGGTTTGCCAAGTTCTTCGGCTACCAATGCTCCCTGTGCGATTGCACCTGTTGCTACACCGGCGATGATGTCTGCTTCGGGGAATTCGTCGAGGATAAGGTTAGCAAGTCCCAACTTGACGCGTGTGCGCAATGCGGGGAACGACAAGGTCTTGCGGTTATCGCAATAGAATGGTGATTTCCAACCTGATGCCCATGTGAAAGGCTGTTCGGGCTGCAATTTTACTGCTTTGATATTCAGCAATTCTGCTGCAAGAGAAAGTTCTGATTTGTTTGCCATAATTTTATGTTTTTTAGGTTGTTTGTCTGTTTTGTTCCGCGAAGATATGAATTTGATTTTAAAATTCAGCAACGCCGGCTATTTTGTTTGTGTATAACCCTCTTTTTTCAATATTTCTATAATCTTTTCCTTGAACTCGCCTTGGATGATGATTTCTCCTTCCTTTACGCTGCCACCTACTCCACATCTTGTCTTGAGCAGTTTGCCAAGCTCTTTCATGTCTGCCTCGGTGCCTGTGAAATTCTTTATCAGGGTAACGGTTTTTCCGCCTCTGTGGTTCTTTTCTATGCTCACTCTCAGTTTTTGCTGTTGTTTGGGAAGAGTCTCGTTTTCCTCCTTTTCATCGAATGTATAGGCGAAATCGGGATTTGTGGAATATACTACGTTCAGTCTCTCTTTCCAGTCGTTCTTTTTCATATGCCGATTTTGTTTTGTTTATTTTCTGACTGCTAAGATACAATATTCCGCTTATAAATTTCAACACCTCGTAAAATAACTTTAATTTTGCTACGTTATTATAAAACATTACGCGCGATATACATGACTGATTTTACAAGAATAGAGAAGGTTCCCGAACCCACCTTGCGCCGTCTGCCCTGGTATCTGTCGGTTTGCCGTTTGCTCAAGCAACGCGGCGAACAGTATGTGTCGTCTACCGGCTTGTCAAAGGAGACCAATATCGTGGCATCGCAGATTGCCAAGGACTTGTCGTGTGTGAATATTGTGGGCCGTACAAGGGTGGGGTATGATATAGACAATCTGCTCGAAGTACTTGAGGATTTCTTGGGATTCACACGCATACACAAGGCTTTCCTGTTTGGAGCCGGACGTCTGGGAAGTGCATTGCTGAACGATTCGGGTCTTAAGCAGTTCGGTCTAGAGGTGGTGGCGGCTTTTGATACGAATGCAAAGGTAGTGGGGCATAGTGTGTCGGGAATACCGGTGTATCACATCAATGAGCTTGAAACCATGATGAGAAAGCATAATGTCAGGATAGGAATACTCACAGTTCCCATTGACAGGGCTCAGGAGGTTGCCGACAAGATGGTTGTGTGGGGTATCAAGGCGATATGGAACTTTACTCCATTGCGCATACGTGTTCCCGAGAATATTGTCGTCCAGAACACCTCTCTGTATGCGCATCTGTCGCTGATGTTCAACAGGCTCGAGGGGCTTGAGTGTGAAACGGATATAAACAAAGGAAAATGAAGATTATAGCAGTTGGAAAAAACTACGCAGAGCATGCCTATGAGTTTGATGGAACGGTGGAGCGTCCGCAGGTTCCTATGATATTCATGAAGCCCGATTCTGCAATAATAAAGAATGGGAAACATTTCTATGTGCCCGACTTTCTTGGTCGTGTCGATTATGAGGCGGAAATTGTTGTGCGCATAAACAAACTTGGCAAGAGTATCCCTGCGCGTTTCGCTCATCGTTATTACGATGCCATTACTGTTGGTATCGACTTTACTGCACGCGATATGCAGCGTGGCTTGATTGAGAGGGGTGAACCATGGGACTTGAGCAAGGGTTTTGACGGCTCTGCAGTTCTTGGTGAGTTCCGCGCGGTTGAGAATTTCGACATAAACAATGTGGATTTCTCCCTTACCATAGACGACAATGTGGTGCAGAAAGCCAATACGTCGCAGATGTATTTCTCTGTAGACGAGATTATAGCATATGTAAGCCGTTTTTGTACGTTGAAAACGGGTGATTTGATATTTACCGGTACACCGGCTGGAGCTGGAGAAGCAAAGATAGGTACTCATCTCAAAGGTTATATCGGCGAAGATAAGGTACTGGATTTCCATGTAAGATGATTCTATGAAGAGCAGAAGCATAATATCGTTCCTCTTGTTGATTTGCCCATTGCTGTTGCAGGCGCAATTCACCACAGTGGATTGGAGCACATCGCGTGGCGACTCCTTGTTGCCTGTGTGTGTGTCGGTCGTCGATTTGCCCGATGACTACATGAATTATGCTTATTCGGCTCATGTGGAATACCCCGAATATCAAAAGATGACCGCTGAAGAGGTGGAGCGTTATATGCTTGCCACAAAATATGCCGCTTTGCCTGCGAATCCCGAATTTGAATGCACTGTTGGCGTGCAGGCTAAACGTCCGCAACTGGATGTCGCATTCTTGCCGGTGGTGATGCGCGGCGGTGAGTATTATCGCCTGAACTCATATAAACTTGTGGTGGATAAGACAGCTTCAGGCTTGCGACGCACTTCGGCAACACGTGCGGTTTCCGACCGTTATGCTGCAAATTCTGTTCTTGCCCAGGGCAAATGGGTGCGTGTGTCGGTAAAGGAGAACGGAATACACAAGATAACCCACAGCGAACTTAAGAAGATGGGTTTCCAGAATCCAGCGAATGTGCGTCTGTTCGGTTATGGCGGACATATATTGCCCGAGACCGGGCTTCAGACCCTTCCCGACGATTTGCAGGAGGTGCCTCTGTGGCGCGAGGGCAACTTTGTGCTCTTCCATGCCAACGGTGTTGTGAAATGGAATTATACAGGCGGACGTTTCGTGCATGAGCAGAATGTGTATTCAGATTATGGATGCTATTTCCTTACGGAAGGCGGTACGCCAATGCAGTTCCCATCGGACAGGATAGACAATCAGCCATCATTCTCGGTTACCGAATATGCCGATTATGCTGTAATCGACAAGGAGAAGAAAAGCCATTGCCAGTATGGACGTGTGCTTGTTGACGATTATAACATTGCACCGGGTACAGGAACCAATTATAACTTCCCTATAAGCGGTGTTGCCGGTAAGGATGGTGTCGTTGAAATCTCTTTTGCTACCAATGGCTTGGCAAAGAGTACTGTCGCTCTGTTTGTGGGCGACAAGATGATAGGCAACTATGTGATATCTTCGAACAATTCATACGAGATAGGCAAGGTTGCAAGCAACAGATTCAGCGTCAGCAATGCCATTGTTGACAATCTCTCCATAGATGTTGTCCATAAAGCCGATGACAGAGCGGTAGAAGGTTATCTTGATTATCTGCGTGTAAACTATACCCGCAAACTTGCGTTACGTGGCTCGCAGACGGCTTTCCGTTATGTCGCGTCAAGCGGATATGCAACATTTGAAGTAGATGGATGCAATGCCAATACACGCGTATGGAATATATCCTCTTCTGTGCCTTGTGAAATGAAGGGAACTCTGTCGGGCAACCGTTATTCGGTTGTGGCTTCGGCTGGTGTCGGCAATGAGTATGTGGCTTTCGATGTAAACGGTAGTTTCCCTTCGGTTCAGGTTATAGGAAATGTGGAAAATCAGAATCTTCATGCCGTGGAGCAGGCAGATATGGTGATAATCATCCCGTCGAACGGCATTTTCAGGTCTGTTGCCGAAAAACTTGCCGATGCTCATCGCAAGATGGATGGCATCACTGTAGAGGTAGTTACTGCCCAGCAGGTCTATAACGAATTCTCGTCGGGAACTCCCGATGTTACTGCATACCGTCGTTTTATGAAGATGCTATACGACCGTGCATCAACCGCCGAGGATGCGCCCAAGTATCTGCTTATGTTCGGTGATTCGTGGTACGACAACCGTCTGATTACATTCCCGAAACTGAAACAGGAGGATTATCTTCTCTGCTACGAGTCGCAGAATTCCGTGGATCCGGTACATGCTTATGTCTTTGAGGATTATATGGGACTGCTCGATGATGGAGAGGGAAGCAGCCATACCATGAACAAGGTGGATATAGGCGTGGGAAGAATTCCTGTAACCTCGTTGGTTGAGGCCGATGCCATTGTCGACAAGATAATCGCCTATATGACCAACAGCAATGCCGGTGAGTGGCAGAATGTGGTGGCTATTCTTGCTGATGACGGGGATAAGAGCATCCCTAATCAGCATATGATTGATGCAGAGGGGATTGCCGATATAATGAAAGAGAATTTCCCTTCCTATGTAGTTGACAGAATATATTGGGACGACTTTGTGCCGGAGAAGAGTGCTGCCGGTCTGCGTTATCCCGATGTTACCAAGGCTATAAAGAGCCGTCTCGACAAAGGTGCTCTTGTGGTGAACTATTCAGGACATGGAAGTACCAACCTTTTCTCGCACGAAATGGTGTGGAAGGCTTCGGATATGGCATCGGTGAATTCTCCCAACGTTCCTTTCTGGGTTACGGCGTCTTGTGACATAGCTCCTTTTGACAAGGGCGAAAACTCGATAGGTGAAAGTGCTCTCTTGAATGGCAAGGGTGGTGCGATAGGACTCTTTACCACAACAAGAACTGTGTTGCAACACTATAATGCCATCATCAATAAGGCATTTATGAAAGCTCTGCTGTCGCCGGTGAATGGCGGTGATGCAATTGCTGTAGGTGACGCTGTACGTATGGCAAAATGCAATGTGATTTCATCGAGTGGTGACAGAACGGAAAACAAGTTGCAGTATGTTCTGCTCGGCGACCCTGCCTTGCGCCTTAAACTTCCCGAATATAGGATTCGTGTGGATAAGGTGAACGGTGTTGCCGCAGGCACTCCTGTCCAGGCTTCTGCCGGAGGAAAACTCACAGTCGAAGGAATTGTGGTAATGCGCGACGGTACTCCTGTGAACGACTTCAAAGGTCTGCTGTATGTAAATATGTTCGACTGCGCCGAGGATGTCAAGACACTCGACAATACAGGACTGGGCAGTTTTGAATACACCGCCTACAACAAGATGCTCTTCTCGGGTTGTGATTCTGTAAGGAATGGCTGTTTCGAGATAAATATTCCCGTTCCTATGGATATCAGTTACAGGAACGAGGCGGGAATGCTCAACTTCTTTGCAGTGGATTCTGCCAAGGTACGTTCTGCGCAAGGACATTTCGGTGATTTCACGGTTGGAGGAACTGCCGAGAATCTGGATAACGACAGCATCGGACCCGAAATAAAACTTTATCTGAACACTCCTACGTTCATAAATGGGGATAAGGTGAACTCTACACCATGTCTGTGGGCGGAATTGTTCGATGAAAACGGAATAAACAGAGTGGGCTCAGCCATTGGTCATGATATCATTGCCGTTGTGGACAATAACCCTGCGCATACATATAATCTCAACAGCCTTTACAAACCGGTGGAGGGTGATTACAGACGCGGAACAATAATGTTCCCGCTTGGTGCTCTTGAACCGGGTGAACACACACTTATGTTGCGTGCATGGGATTTGTACAATAACTCTTCGGTAGCGACAATAACATTTGTGGTCGAACCGGAAGTATTGCCCGAAGTCGTTGAATTCAGAATAGAGGGTGCGCCTGTGATGAATGGAAAAACAACGGAGTTCATCGTATCCCATAATCGTCCGCAAAGCGAGATAGAGGTTGTGATAGAACTCTTCAGCATTCAGGGACAGGCTGTATGGAAGAATGTGGAGCGTGTTGTATGTGACGGAATGGAGTATCGTCTGTCGTGGGACGGAACGGCGCACGGCGGTCGTCCTTTGTCAACAGGTGTTTATGTCGCCAGAGCATATGTGCTTTCCGATGACGGTGTGTCCGAACCAAGGAACTTAAAAATGATTGTGGTAAACAATAAAAAGTGAAAAATATAGTTTATATACTGTGTTTTTGTGAAAAATAATGAATATGGCAAAAAATAGAATAATATCAATCCTTATGGTAATGCTCATTGCATTGCCCTTGTTTGCGCAGAAGGAACAGTTCAATCCTGTATATACGGGTGTAACTTCGCTTTCTATTGCGCCCGATGCCCGTGCCGGTGCGCTTGGTGATGTGGGTGTGGCAACCGAACCCGATGCAAACTCACAGTACTGGAACCCTGCAAAATATCCGTTTACCATAGCGCGTGCAGGAGTGTCAATGTCGTATACACCATGGCTACGACAGCTTGTCAGCGACATCGACCTTGTAAATTTGGCAGGATTCTATCGCATAGGTGATTATTCAGCACTGAGTGCTTCGTTGACCTATTTCTCGTTGGGTGAGGTTATTGCAGATGAAATAATGACAATCAAACCTTATGAGATGGCGGTCGACATTGCCTATTCACGCATGTTGTCAGAGACCTTCTCGGCAGCCATTGCCTTGCGCTATATCCACAGCGACCTGCAATACGACTATACCGAGGATATGTCGCCCGGTAATGCCTTTGCCGCCGATATCGCGTTGTATTACAACAAATATCTTTTTGCCGGCAATCGCGAGTGCCTGCTCGGTTTGGGTCTGAACCTCTCAAATATCGGTACTAAGATTTCATACGACGGCGGTGCAACAAACGAGTTCATTCCGACAAATATGCGTCTTGGTGCTTCGTTCCTTGTGCCGATAGACGATTACAACACAATTTCGATAAGCTGCGACCTGAACAAGCTTATGGTTCCCACAAAACCATCGTACAGCCAGTTCCTTGCTGAAAAGAATTATGCCGAGGGTGATAACTCATACTATTCGGAATACCAGTCGTGGATTGACGAGCAAGGATATAACGACATCTCTCCCATTTCGGGTATCTTTAAATCGTTTGCCGATGCTCCCGGTGGTTTCAAAGAGGAGTTGAAGGAGATTTATGGCGGTATCGGTATAGAGTACTGCTATAATCAACAATTCTCGTTGCGAGGCGGTTATCACTATGAGAATGAGTATAAGGGAAACAGAAAGTACTTTACAGTGGGTGCAGGTTTTCGTATGAGCGTATTCTCGCTCGATGCGGCCTATCTTATATCAACCGCGCAGAGCAATCCGCTCGACCAGACATTGCGTTTCTCGCTTTCATTCGACCTTGACGGTCTTAAGGACCTGTTCCGCAGATAAAAACTAAGAGTTATGATAAGAGTAGGCTTTGGTATTGATGTCCACAAGTTCGTGGAAAACCGCGATCTTTGGATTGGTGGCATAAAAATTCCTTATGAGTTCGGCTTGGCAGGACACTCCGATGCCGATGTGCTTATACACGCCATTTGCGACGCGCTTCTTGGCGCGGCGAACTTGCGCGACATAGGTTATCAGTTCCCCGACACATCCAATGAGTTCCTGAATATCGACAGCAAGATTCTTCTTCGTCGCACAGCCCAGTTGTTGAGAGAGAAAGGCTATAAGATAGAAAACATCGATTCCACTGTGGCGGCCCAGGCTCCGAAACTAAATCCCCATATCCCTGCCATGCAGCAGACCATGGCAGAAGTTCTTGGCATTGATGCCGATTGTGTCTCCATAAAGGCTACAACAACAGAAAAGCTTGGCTTTGAGGGGCGCAAAGAGGGTATCACGGCTTATGCCACAGTGCTTATAAGCAAATAAGTTATCCCATGAATGGGGCTTGCGGAATATTAAAAAGAGCATTGCTGCCGTTGTTGGCAGTAATGCTCTTGTCTTCTTGTGCATCGATATCGCCCAATGGAGTGGGACGCATAAACCGATACTCCTTTGCCAACGAGGCAGTTCCCGAAGAATTCGTCGGATATAAAATCGCCTTTATATCGGATATTCATTACCCAAGCCTCTTTGCTCAACCGCATCTTAAGAAACTTACACGTAAATTACAGAAGGAGTCGCCCGATATGCTTCTTCTGGGTGGCGATTATGTTACTTCAGTTGATTTTTTGGACGAGTTGTTCGACTCTTTGTCGTCGGTGCAACCGCTTGATGGAATATTTGCCGTTCTTGGAAACCATGAGCGCCGTACAAAGGAACTTGTAGCCCGAACGATGAGCGATTATTGTATTGAACTGCTTGCCGATACCGTCGTTGCAATAGAACGTGGCAGTGCGGTAATATATCTTGCCGGGGTGTATGACAGCTTTGCATACGACTCGCTTGTTGTGCAACCGGCAGAGACGGTAAGCGATGAGGAATTTGTAATGTTGCTTTGCCATACCCCCGATTATGCCGAATTTTCTTCCACCACAGCCGATATTGTCTTTTCCGGGCATACTCATGGCGGACAGGTGAGCCTTTTCGGGCTTTATACACCCGTGAAGAATACCCAATACGGAAGCCGTTTTCTGCGTGGCAGGAATGTTACCACATCGGGAGCAACAGTAATCACCACCACCGGTGTGGGTACATCAAGACGCAAAGTGCGTTTTTGCGTACCAAGCGAAATAGTTTTCGTAACGTTGAAGAGAAATAAAAAATAGACTCTTTTATTTTGTTCTTTCCTCGGCTTGAACTACCTTTGCGCCAAAGTCAGACAAAATTCACCAAAAAACTTTTTCGGAACATATTTGCCTTTGCCGTTGCGGCAGGGGTGGGTTGTGTCTTATTGTTTAATCCTTAAATAATTGTTCCGATTATGAAGACAAATCTTTCTTACGAATTTGTTGCCGGTTGTTCAGCCAACGGCTGTATGGTTATGGATAAGCATTTTGCCGATGCTTTCATTGCATTCTTGCGCGATTCTGCGCTGGCTTCCGATGGAGTAAGACTTTATTATGATTTCTTGGCTCTTGGTGCTCTGTGCGAGGAGTTGCGACGCGACGTGGATGCTATGGATGCCTATATGTATGTCTTTGACCATGTTATATGGGATGCCGGTGTCTCGCTTTCTGCGGCTCGCCGACGTCGCTTGAGAATGCTGGCAATTGACGGCCTTTTGCGTCTTGCAGGCAGCATGGAGGAGGTTGTGTGGGAAATCTGTTCCCAGGTTACCTACCCATGGCGGAATGTTGGGTAATCTGCAGTACTTACTGTACTGCGCTTTTCTTCACATTTTTCATTAATATTTTTGAAAACATATTTTTTTATTTACCTTTGCGTTGTAAAATGTGTAAATAGGCTACGAGTGTATTTTGCATTGAACGATTATCGGCTATGGTCTTTTTTATGAGATTTGGACTTATTGCCTTGTCGGAATATTACGCTTGCGTTGTTCTGGAGTATTAAATCTCTATAATGTAAATGCAGATATAATTTAGGAAAAGAAACCGGGATTATTATTTGTCCTTTGCAAAGGACAATGACATATTATTAGCGCATTAGCTTTTCATTCTTACAGATGGGAGCGTTAGCTCCGGCAGAGCTTGTCTTTGTCAAACTTGGCGGTTAAATCTAGGAAAGAATAGATGCAAAGTTGATGTCCGCGCTGTATCAGCGTGGGCAACTTGCATATCTTTCTTTCGGGTACGCCAAGACCTCATCTGTGGATAATGCTATGTTGTCCACGGTTTTTTTGTGCCAAATTGAACGTGAAATTAATATTAATAACTAACCATATTAAAAAATTGTTTTATGAAGAAGATTTTCTTATTGATGTTGGCGGTTATGTGTCTTTCGACACAGGCGTATGCCGACAAGGTAACTGCTTCGACAACCTTGCCTTCAAACGGCAAGCCGGAGCATGTCTACACTATGGTGAGTGGTAATGGTGCTTATGTTAGCCCTACTACTACTCCTGTTGAAGGTGATGCCGCTAACGGCCTCTTCGCATTCTATGCGGTGGAGGGTGTCAACGGTGCGTACTACATCTACAGCCACAATGCAAAGCAGTGGTTGAGCTATGACAAGAAGGCAAGCTATCCTACAGGTGTGAGCTTTATTAAAATGAGCGATACCAAGGTAGAGGGTACTTACTTTAAGGTCGAGAATTATGCCGACGATTTCTATCAGATTTCGCCATATTCAACATATGGTTCAGCATCGTCTGTATATTTGAACTATTTTGGTGGTGCTAGTTCTTGTTCCGGTTTGACTCTTGGTCTTTGGACCGACAATGGTTCAAAGGATGGCGGTAGCCGTTATACATTTGCTGAGTATGTAATTGTTGAGCGTACTTACACAATCACAGTTCCTGAGGGTGTTACATTGGAGATTGCCGGCAAGGAGTATGCCAATGGCTCTACAATCACCGTTGAGGGTTCGGTTGACAAGGGTACTATCACAGTATCGGCTCCCGAGGGTAAGTTTGCCGTTGTATCGGTGAACGATGTAGAGAACACTATCACTG
>JAEIGA010011267.1_pt1 | contig 13574 bp, 10 predicted proteins | sample 9270691 | NCBI WGS metagenome assembly JAEIGA01 (sample SAMN17057246, study PRJNA624740) | gut metagenome | biome: biome; isolation source: fecal sample | host: Bos grunniens | place: China: Xizang | collected 2019
ATATACTTGAAGCAGCCACATACGGAATACCTGTGGCATTCGGCCCAAATTACCGCAAGTTCAAGGAGGCCCGTGACCTTATATCCCGCCATGGAGCAACATCCGTAAGGAGCCAGGAGGAGTTCTATGCACTTCTGGATAAATTGGTAAAAAACAGGAATGTAGCCCAAGAGCGGGGCACAATATGCCTCAACTATGTTAAGGAAAATCTTGGCGCCACAAACAAAATCATATCAAAAATTGAAAATGTCTCTTTTTAAAAAGAGACATTTCTTCTGATGTAAGGTAAAGAATTTACCGTTTACCCCGCTTTTTACAGAACAATTCCCCTCCTTTGCGCAAAAAATGTTGAGCAAAGTATATTGTGCCTCATGCAGGGGGCTTGAAGTAACTACCGTAACGGTTGAGGTGGAAGTGTCGGACGGCATCTGTTTTCACCTTGTAGGACTGGCCGACAATGCAATAAAGGAGAGCCAGCAAAGGATAGGGAGTGCACTGGGGAAATTCGGATTTAGGATACCCGGAAAGAAGATAATCATCAATCTTGCCCCGGCAAATCTGCGTAAGGAGGGATCTGCCTTTGATGCAGCCATTGCCATCGGGATACTTACTGCTTCAGGTCAGATTGAGACCCAATGGTATGAAGATTTCCTCATTATGGGAGAACTTGCACTTGACGGGAGCCTCAGGCCCATAGACGGGGCCCTTCCAATTGCAATCCACGCGGCAGAAAAAGGGTTCAAAGGATGCATTCTTCCAAAAGAATCGGCCGCAGAATGCTCGGAGGTTGACGGGATCACAATCTTCTTTGCCCAGACACTTGAAGATATAATAAATATCATCTCATCACCGGAAACAGCCTCTTCCCATATTCCCCTAAGGAGGGAATATATACCAAAAAATGAATGGGAATTCGATTTTGCAGATGTAAAGGGACAGGCCTTTGCAAAAAAAGGGCTTGAGATAGCCGCTGCCGGCGGCCACAATGCGATTCTTGTCGGCAGTCCTGGTTGCGGAAAAACATTTATGGCCAAATGTATCCCTTCCATCCTGCCCCCGATGGAAAAACAGGAAGCCATAGAGACAAGCAAGGTTTACTCCATTGCCGGCCTGCTCAAGTCTGCCGGAGGGCTAATAAGGGAGAGACCGTTCCGAAGCCCCCATCACACTTCAACTGTACAAGCCCTTGCCGGAAGTCTTGGAATGCCGGGAGAGGTCTCGCTCGCCCATAACGGAGTACTCTTTGCTGATGAGATTGCAGAGTTCGGGAGGGCATCTCTTGAGATTCTCCGGCAGCCGCTGGAAGACAGGGAGATTCAGGTGTGCCGGGCCAAGACAAGGGTGTGCTATCCGGCCTCATTCATGCTCATTGCCGCAATGAACCCCTGTCCGTGTGGCTATCTCAACGATCCCAAGAAGAGTTGTAGGTGCTCGTCAAGTGCAATTATGAAATATGCCGGCAAATTGTCGGGACCACTGATGGACAGAATAGATATACAACTGAATGTAAAAAGTGTCCCTCCCGAAGAGATTGTTGGATTGGGCAAAGGGGATGAAGAGCCCAGCAGTGAGATTGCCAAGCGGGTAAAGATGGCAAGGGAGATACAACTTGAGCGGTTCAAGGGGGAGAACTTCTATACAAACGCCCAGATTCCTGCAGGCAAACTGGCAAAATATTGCCGCATTGGGGAGAGAGAACGGATTTTCCTCAAGAATTTCATTGCTCGGCAAGGGATTTCTGCCAGAGGTTACAGCAGAATTTTAAAAATATCGCGCACCATTGCAGACTTGGATGGGAAGGATTTTATATCTTTGGAGCATATTTCAAAAGCGGTACAGCTGAAACTCAACATCAACGACTTTTAAAATGGCTACAACTATCCACGTAAAAAGCCTGGAAGAGATATCCGGAGCAGCAGAAGAATTTATAAAATATGTCTCATCATCACCACTGCAGAGCAATGTCTTTGCATTCTTCGGTCAGATGGGAGCCGGGAAGACTACCTTCATAAAGGCCCTCTGCAACGCTTTGGGAGTTGAGGACGATGTAAACAGCCCTACATTTACCATTGTAAATGAATACCGCTCCGCAAAGGGTTTCCCAGTATACCATTTTGATTTCTACAGGATCAACAGCACCCGCGAGGCCTACGACATAGGCATTGACGAATACTTTGGGGGAGAGGGAATATCACTCATAGAGTGGTCGGAGAAGATAGAGGATCTCCTTCCCGACGAGTGTTTCCGCGTATATGTGCAAGTGGATGAACTTGGCAACAGAACTGTAAAGATAGAGGACTAGAAATGGAACCTGAATCCTATGTCGGCCTTCACCTGGAACGGTTGGTCTGTCCTTATGCTGTACATCACCTCCGAGTTGGTATAGTACACAAGATTTGGTTCAAAATACAATCCCACAGCATTGCTGAACTTGTACTCAACACCAAGGCCTGCATTCATTGAGAACTGAACACCCTCAATGTCTGTCCTGTATGTGCTGCTCTCCCTGTAACTGTTGAGTTCATAAACCGCCCTTACCCCCTTCTCAAGGGTTATTCCGGCATTTACATAAAAACTGAAGCTGTTTCTCTCCACAATAAGGCCATACACATTTATTGGTATGCCTATATAATGCAGTTTCTGCTTGACATTATAATGCACCTTGTCTATCAAACAGTCATATTTGCTCTTGAGCATTGAGTAGTTTACACCAATACCCACAGCCATGGTTTCCCCCACCGGGAACTGAATCTGCAATCCCGCATTTACTGGGAGCGAATATTTTGTATCCGACACCTGTTCAACCATATGGCTATGTTCCAGAGCCCCTCCAAATGCACTTGAAGCCATCACCCTTGATCCTGCAACACTTGCAGAACTGCCGGGGATTATTCCCTGCGAAAAAGCAAGTGTATATCCTCTGCCTCCACGCTCACGTCCATCACCTGACTCCAGAATGTCATCCGCCAAAGCCATAGCCGATTTCCTCTCCTGAACGGCAAAAGTTTGAGGCTGCACAGTCGCCGCTTCCTGTGCAACAGTTCCTTGCGCAACAGTACCATTTCCTGCATCAGTTGCAGCATCAGTTGCAGCATCGGCCTCTGCCACTACATTAACCGGATAAGCAAAAATCTCCTCCGGAACAGCCTTTTCCACTGGCACAATATTCCCGACAGGAACTGCATGTCCCGGTTTTGTAACCGCAGCAACCTCTTCTGCAGCCACTTCGGTCTCCACCAGGGATACAGCCTCCGCCACCAGGTCCTGACTCTGCGTCTGCGCAGTATCCCCTTCAGGAAGCAGCAACAGCAGCGCCAAAAGCACCACAGCCGCAACAGATGAGGCATAATAAAGCATCCTGCGCAATCTTCTCCTGCGCATGGTTGCCTCTATATCCTGCCACAAATCTGCCTCAACGGGCATCTGAACATCATAGAGTTTCTCCCTCAGATTATGGAATTCGTTATGACTCATTTTCTAATACTCCTTAATTTTGTCCTTCAGCCACAATTTGGCCCTGCTCAACTGCGATCTGGAGCCACCCTCCGTAATTCCAAGCTCCTGCGCAATCTCCTGGTGTGTATATCCCTCAATCGCATACATGTTGAAAACTGTCCTGAACCCTGCCGGCATCTGCGCAATTACCTTAAGCAGCACCTGCGCATCCATCCTCTCAACCACGTGCGGGTCATATGTCATATCCCCGCCGAAGTTCTCAATCTGCTCCGTGTGTTTAAGCGCATCCTTCTTTCTCAAATGCATGAGAGCCGCAGTTATGAAAATCCTCCTGGCCCAGCCTTCAAACGACCCCTCCCCCTTGTAGCCTCCTATTTTTGCAAACAATGTAATGAATCCGTCGTGCAACACATCCATTGCCGCCTCCCTCTCCCCTACATATCTGAAGCAAACGGCAAACATGCGTGGTGAAAGCCACTCATAAACGTGCCTTTGCGCCAGGGCATCATTTTTCATGCACCCTGCGATAAGTTCAGCCTCGGTTTTTGCAGTTGACAGGTTCTTTACCATTTATCAGCTTATATAATAGATGCAAATTTGCTAATAAAAGTTGCAATTACAAAGCAAAAGTCAGCACGGTTTTTGTTACATTTGTAAAATACAACCAATTTATACAGAATATGAAAACCCGGATTATAATCATATTTTCACTGTTGATTGCATTGGCATTCCTGGCTCCCGGCACAGCAATGGGGCAAAGTGCTGCAGATGACAGTACTAGAACCGCCCTTCTGTTCAATGCTCTCAAGGAGTACAACAGCGGCAATTACACGGTTGCAAAAGGGCATTTGCAGAGGCTTGCCGCAATGGACCCTCAAAGTGATGTTGCATACTACTACCTGGCAAACATTGCATTGAGGACAGATGATATTCCGTCGGGAGAATTGTACCTGAAAAAGGGAATTGAACTGGATTCCTCAAATTTCTGGTACCGCGACATGCTGGGACAGGTGTACATTAAGGGCAAGAAGATTGGGGAGGCAATTGGCATATATGAATCATTGCTCAAAGATTATCCCAAGAAATCTGCAATCCATTATACGCTTGTAAACCTGTATCTTGGCGCACAACAGACAGATGAGGCCAAGAAAATGTTGCAGACCATTGAATCTGTGCAGGGAAAAAGCGAAGCGGTAGCAATGACCTGGTTCAACATATTCAGGATGGAACAGAACTGGGAAAAGGCCCTCAATTATCTGATTGAGTTTGACAAGGAAGTCCCAAGTCCAAGGATACAATGTATCATTGGAGACATGTATGCCGACCGCTACAAGGACACCCTTGCACTCCATTACTACGACAAAGCCCTTGAACTGGACAAGCAATGCGCCCCAGCCCTTTACGGACGTGCCGAAGTACACAGGATGAACGGCAATTTCATCCAGTTCTTTGCAGACATAAACCCGTTCATGGCCAATTCGCAGATAGAACCAAAGATGAAGATTGAGTACCTGCAGCAATTGTTCAAAGTACCCAATTTCCTCAAGAGATACCGCATACAGATGGACGGCACAATGGAGAACCTGGCAAATGCGCACCCCGCAGACACCACCTCCAACATGTTTCTGGCAGCATATTATGCAGAGGTTGGGGAAAATGCAAAATGCAAGGAGATGCTGGGACGGAACCTCAACCTCCATCCGGAAAGCATGAACCATCTTTTCCAATATGTAATAGCCATATACGACCTTAAAGAGTGGGAAAACCTTGAAGTAATAACGACAGAAGCCATAAGGAAGCATCCCCACAATTCGGACTTCATCCAGTTGCAGGGAATTGCCAGATACCAGCTGAAAAAGACAGACCTGGCCATTGAATCATATATGGAACTTGAAAAGGTAGCAAGAACAAAGAAGGACACCACAGCCCTCATTGCTGCCTGCTCACTGCTGGGAGACCTCCATTTTGAAAAGAAAGAAAGCAAAACTGCATTTGCTTATTACAACAAAGTGTTGAAGCTCAACCCAAACGAATACGGAGCACTGAACAATTATGCATACTACCTGGCCATAGAAGGGAAAAACCTCAAGAAGGCATATCAGATGAGCAAGAAGACTGTAGAGGCCAATCCCGACAACCCTACATACCTTGATACCTTTGGATGGATTCTCTTCCTGATGGACAAGCCTCTGGAGGCCAAGGCCCAGTTCAAGCACGCCATGCTGTATGGAGGCACAGAAGATGCTGACATCCTTGACCACTATGCAGAAGTACTCTTCAAACTTGGAGAGCACGACCTTGCATTCATTTACTGGAACCAGGCAAAGCAGCTTGATACCCAGAAAAAACCGGTAATTGAGGAGAAAATAAAACAGAGGAAAGAACAACTCAAAAAATGATGGGCAGAAGACTATACATAACTTTTCTGGCGTTGTTTCTGGCACTTGCAATTGCCGGCGGTGACACCTTCGCCCAAACCAAAGAGATTGAAGGGCAGAGAGCCAGGATAAAACAGCTGGAAGAGGACATCTCTTATCTCGACTCCCAAATACAATCCACCCAAACCCGCAAAAAAAATACCCTGGATGAACTTGTTCTCATACAAAGCAAGATTGCAAACAGGAAAGCCCTTCTTGAGGAACTTGACAAGGAGATAAAATCACAAATACGTGAAATAGCCTCTACTCAAAAGGGGATAAGGGAAATGGAACAGAGGCTTGATACCCTTGAACATTATTATAGCCGGATGGTTTACAATGCGTACAAGCACAGGGACACTAAAGTATGGTTCATGTATATTCTGGCCAGCGACAATATGGAACAGGGATACCGCAGATGGAGTTATCTCAAGAATTACTCCAAAAGCATCTCCACCCAGGCAGACAAGATACGGGGAATTAAAGAGGAATACAAGAAAGAACTTAAAAGGCTGCAGCAACTGAAAAACCGCAACCTTAAGGCCCAGGCCGCAAGAACTGAAGAATACAACGCATTGACCCGGGAAGAAAAGCAATCCCAGGCTTTTGCCAAATCATTGGACAAACAGCAGAGCCAGTACAAGAAACAATTGGCCCAAAAGAGGAAAGAGGCAAACAACCTGGCCAGAGAAGTTGAAAGGCTCATTGCGGCTGAGATAAAGAGACAGCAGGAGATTGTCCGCAAGCAGGAGGAGCTTGCAAGAAAGGAGGAACTGGCAAAAAAGGAGGCCCCACCAATGGAATACCAGGAGTTTGCCCAATCTCAAAAACTTGGAAACAATTTTGCCGTAAACAGGGGTAAACTTCCATACCCGGTATCACAAGGCGTGGTAGTAGAAAAATTTGGAGAACATCCGCACCCTACACTTAAAAATGTAAAACTTCCGTTCAATAACGGAATAAACATATCCACAAAACCGGGGACCCATGTAAAAGTTGTATTTGACGGCACCGTAAAACAGATAATTGCCATACCCGGATACAACCAGTGCGTATTGGTCCAGCACGGGCAATATTTCACCTTCTACTGCAAACTTGCAAAGGTTGATGTAAAGGTTGGAGACAAACTCTCCACCGGCAATCCTATAGGCGTACTGGAAAGCCAGGGAAGCACAGCCATACTCCACTTTGAATTATGGAACGGCACCGCCAAACAGAATCCGGAACTGTGGCTGAAAAAATAAAAAGGAAAGACTATGGAAAAGATCAGAGTATTCTGCAAAAACACGCAACAATTCTATGAAGTGGAACCCGGCACACCTCTTGTATCCGTAATGGAAATGACAGGAGTAAAAGCCCTTGCCGCATATGTAGACAACCAATTGAAAGAGTTGGGGCACAGACTTTATATGGACCACTCCATAGAATTCCTTGATTACACCAGTGGAGACGGCCGAAGATGCTACAAAAGATCACTTTTCTTCATCCTCCAGAAAGCAGTAAAGGAATTGTATCCCAACAAACAGCTTATCCTGGACTATACCCTCCCCAACGGCAACTATGGCGAAATTACAGATGCACCCACATCCTATAATCCCGACGACATATACAAGTTGAGGACAGAGACTGTACTGGAACTCTCAGAGGAAGATATCGCCCGCATAAAACGCAAGATGCAGGAGATAGCGGATGCAGACATCCCTATAATAAAGAAAAAAATGGTATGCAATGACGCTGTTGCGCTATTTGAAGCCAACAGGCAGTTTGACAAGGCAAATCTCATAAAGAATCTTGGAAGATTTTTTGTTTCGGTATACTTCTTGGGAGATTGTGCAGACACTTTCTACGGGCCTATGGTATACTCAACCAAGGAGATAAAAAAATTCAACATCATTAAATACAACCGTGGATTCTGCATTCAGTTTCCTTCTTATCTACCGCCATATGAACTCACCTCAGTAAAATATCAGGAGAAACTGTTCAATGTATTCAAAGAAAACTCAGACTGGTGCAAGGTAATTGGAGCAAAAGACATCTACACGATAAACAAAGCCATCTCCCTAGGGTACGGGAAACAGGTAATACAGCTGGCCGAGGCACTCCACGAACGAAAATACGCAGCCATTGCAGACCAGATATACAAACGTAAGGATGAAGTGAAACTGGTTTTACTTGCTGGTCCTTCAAGCAGCGGCAAAACAACCACATCCATGCGTATTGCCCTGCAGTTGAAAGTTCTTGGACTCAATCCAAGAGTATTGGCTATGGACAACTACTTTGTAGACAGGGAACAGACTCCAAAAGACGAGAACGGCAACTATGATTTTGAGTGTCTGGGTGCAATGGATCTTGAATTGCTCAACACGCAACTCAACCAGCTGTTCAATGGAGAGGAGGTTGAAATCCCTACATTCAATTTTGCCGAGGGGAAAAAGGAGTACAAGGGCAATAAAATGAAGATGAAACCCAATGATGTACTCATAATGGAGGGAATCCACGCCCTTAACCCTTCACTTACATCATCCATCGAGAATAAAAAGAAGTTCAAGATATACGCTTCTGCCCTTACATCACTCTCAATAGATGAGAACAACTCTATCTCAACTACCGACAACAGAATGCTCCGCAGAATGGTAAGGGACAACAACTTCAGGGGAACCAGCGCAGAACAGACAATCCTCAGATGGAACAGTGTACACACAGGTGAATACAAGAACATTTTCCCGTATCAGGAAAATGCAGATGCAATGTTCAATTCTTCCCTAATCTACGAACTGCCACTGCTCAAACACTATGCAGAGCCGTTGCTCAGGAGGATACAGCCGACATCACCTGCCTACGCAGAGAGCCTCAGACTCCTCAAGTTCCTCTCTTATGTAGTGGAGATGAATCCGGCAGAACATACAGCCGTTCCTCCTACCTCTGTAATGAGGGAATTCATAGGAGGAAGCACCCTTGATTACTGAAAACAAAGAATGTGGCTACAGGCCACATTCTTTGTTTATAAGTTCTATCACTTTCTGCAGATGGACAGGATTCTCCTCAAACTTGAGTTCATCTACATTTATAATGAGCTTTTTCCCGTCTTTGTATCCGTCGAACCACTTGTCGTATCTCTCATTGAGTCCCTGCAGATAATCTATCCTTATTCCCGACTCATACTCCCTCCCCCTCTTGTTTATCTGTGACACAAGGGTTGGGATGGATGATTTGAGGTATATGAGCAGATCCGGCGGACGTACAAGAGAGATCATTATATCAAACAATGATTTGTAGTTCTCAAAATCCCTCGATGAAAGGAGCCCCATAGAGTGGAGGTTTGCTGCAAAAATCTCGGCATCCTCATAAATGGTACGGTCCTGTATGACATTCTGCTGCGATCTGGCAATATCCACAATCCCCCGGAGCCTCTTGTTGAGGAAATATATCTGCACATTGAATGACCACCTTTGCATATCATTGTAGAAATCTGAAAGGTATGGATTTACATCCACATCTTCATACATTGGGGCCCACCCGTAATGCTGGGCAAGCAATCTGGTAAGGGTTGTCTTTCCGCTACCTATATTTCCGGCTACCGCTATGTGCATTTTATCTCCTTTTAAGTGGAACAAAATTACAAAAATTTGCTTACAAAGTAGTATTTTTGCAGAATATGCAAACAGATAAGGATATGATACAGATAAAGACTTTTTATTTTAACGATCTGCGCGAGTGCTGCTACGTATTGTACGACAACACCGGCGAGTGCGTAATTGTAGACCCTGGTATGCAGAGCGCTTCCGAGGAGCAGAGACTTGTAAAATTCATTGAGGAGAACAACCTGAAGCCGGTAAAGCTGCTCAACACCCACGGCCACTTCGACCACGTTATGGGCAACGCATTTGTAACTGAAAAATGGGGCATCCCAACCTATATACACAAAGAGGACATAGGCCAGTTGGAGAGAGCCCAGCAATATTGCCAGATGTTCGGATACTCCATTCCAAAACCACCGGCAGATAACATTGTGGAACTTGAGGAGGGGAAGGATGTCACCTTCGGAGAATCTTCATTGCAAGTTATCCACTCACCGGGGCACACCAGAGGCGGAGTATGTTTCTATTCTGCTCCCGACAAATTCATTATCACCGGAGACTCCCTTTTCCAGGGCAGCATTGGAAGGACAGACCTTCCGGGAGGTGACTATGATGCCCTTATGGAGAGTCTTCTCAACAAGGTGTGCAAGATTGCAGATCCTTTTAGCAAAGTATATCCGGGACACGGTCCTGAAACTTCAATAGGACACGAACTTAATACAAACCCATTCTTGAGATATGAGTAAAGGCATGAGGAAGATTGTTCTTACCGCTGCTGCGTGTATGTTCTTCTGTGTTGCATACGCACAGACCTCCTCCTTTTTTGGCGGCTTGTGGGGAGAAGAGGAAAATGCAAAGCAGGCTCCTATACAGAACGTGGTAATTCCCAAACTTCCTGCAGAGGCAAATTTTGCAGGAGAAAGGGTCCCTTTGGAACATTTTGATGTAAGGGAGAGCCTCCAGAGGGAGATGACTATAATCAACTACTGGCACGGAAGCCTTTCATATATTGTACAGCTTGCCGGAAGATACCAGGAGATGATCTGCAAGATATTGGAAGAGGAGGGTATTCCACAGGACTTCTTCTATCTGTGTGTGGCAGAGAGCTCGCTGCAGCCCCAGACATCCCCTGCCGGTGCAAAGGGATACTGGCAGTTCCTCTCGGGAACAGCAAAGGATTACGGTCTGGAGGTGGGTGCCGAGATTGACGAGAGATACAATTGGGAGAAAGCTACCCGCGCTGCCTGCAAATACTTCAGGAAAGGGTATCAGAAATACGGCTCATGGACCCTTGCCGCTGCATCATACAATGTGGGAATGGCAAATATAGACAGCAGGATAGGATACCAGTCACTGGACAACTACTACGATATGCAGCTCCCTCTTGAGACAGCAAGGTATGTGTACAGGGCTGTGGCATTCAAAATTATAATGAACAACCTGCCTGAGTATGGGTTCAACATTAAGGAGGAGGACAAATACAAGCCTATTGAGTGCAAGGTTGTTGAGGTGAACGGGCCTGTTGCAAACTGGAGCGAGTTTGCAAGGGAGCACAACACAAATTTCAAGATGATAAAAATGTGCAACGAGTGGATACGTTCAAACAAACTTACAAACAAACTTGGCAAAAAGTATAAGGTGCTTGTACCGCTAAGCAGAGACTGAAATGGAAAAAATTGAGGTAACGGGTGCTAAGGAGCACAACCTTAAAGGGGTAAACGTAACCATACCGCGCAACAAGCTTGTTGTGGTTACAGGATTGAGCGGAAGCGGCAAGTCTTCCCTGGCATTTGACACAATCTATGCCGAGGGGCAGAGGCGTTATATGGAGACACTTTCCGCTTATGCACGCCAGTTCATAGGAATATTGGAGAGACCTGCAGTTGATTCAATTACAGGCCTTAGCCCCATCATTGCCATTGAACAGAAGACCACCGGCAAGAATCCCCGCTCTACCGTAGGCACCATTACCGAGATTTACGATTTTTTGAGGCTCCTTTATGCAAGGGCCTCTACAGCATATTCCCCTGCAACCGGCCTCCCGATGGTAAAATATACCAACGAGCAGATTGTATCACTCATCCTGGATGAGTATGCAGGGAAGAAATGCATTGTCCTTTCCCCCCTTGTAGTTGGAAGGAAAGGGCATTATAAAGAACTTTTTGAGAGCCTTATAAAAAAAGGGTACCAGCAGATAAGGATAGACGGCCAGATACATTTTCTGGCAGATGTAAATCCTCTGGACCGCTACAAGACACATTTCATAGAGCTTGTGGTTGACAAGCTCATTCCATCTCAGGATGATTATAAAAGGATTGCAAATTCCGTTGAACAGGCCCTGCAGCAGGGCAAGGGGACACTTGCAATTCTCGGATATGGAGAGGAGGATGGTGAACCGAGATTTTTCAGCAAGCACCTGATGTGCCCGCAAAGCGGAATTTCATTTCCGGAACCTGCTCCCCACACTTTCTCATTCAACTCTCCCCAGGGAGCCTGCCCAAAATGCAAGGGACTTGGATATATTTCCCGTATAGATATGGACAAGATAGTCCCCGATCCGGGCAAAAGCATTCTTCAGGGGGCTTTTGAGCCATTGGGAGCATATAAGGACAACAATTGGTTCAGGATACTGGAGAGCATGGCAAAAGTACACGGATTCTCCCTTAATGTACCGGTAAAGAATCTTCCCCAGGAGATTATGGATATGATCATTTACGGTACGGATGAATTGTTCAGGGTAAATCTTGCAGACGGCACACAACTCTCCCCTTTTGCAGGGGTCATATCCAAACTGGAGCAGAACAATGAGGAGGTAAGTGAAAAGAAGGAGCGTTTCATTGAGGAGATTGAGTGCCCTGAGTGCCACGGTACCCGTCTGAACAAGGATGCCCTGCATTTCAAGATAGATGAAAAGGACATTACCCAGGTAAGTGCAATGGACATGAATGAACTTGCAGCTTGGGTAAAGGAACTTCCCGGAAAATTGTCCGGAAAACAGAATATGATTGCCCAGGATATCCTCAAGGAACTCAATGACAGGATTGGATTCCTGCAGCAGGTGGGGCTGAACTACCTCTCGTTGAGCCGTTCTACAAGGAGTCTCAGCGGAGGGGAAAGCCAGCGCATAAGGCTTGCAACCCAGATAGGCAGCAAACTGGTGAATGTGCTTTATATATTGGATGAGCCGAGCATAGGCCTCCACCAGAGAGATAACCGTAAACTCATTGCATCACTGAAGAGGCTCAGGGACGAGGGCAACTCGGTAATGGTTGTGGAGCACGACGAGGAGATGATCCGCGAGAGCGACCACCTCATAGACCTTGGCCCAGGTGCCGGCGCACTGGGAGGCAAACTCCTGTACAACGGGGCACCGGATGAGATATACCAAATGCCTCTTGAGCAGGTAACAAAACTGGGGAGCTTTACGGCAGATTACCTGAGGGGAATCCGCAAAATAGAGATCCCTTCTTCCCGACGGAAAGGAAACGGCAAGTTCCTTGAACTCAGGGGGGCAACCGGCAACAACCTCAAGGGGGTTGACCTCAAGCTCCCGCTGGGATGCCTTGTAGGGATAAGCGGAGTGAGCGGCAGCGGAAAATCCACCCTCATAAACGAAACCCTCATGCCAATATTGAGCAAACATTTCTACCGCTCATTGGCCACCCCTCTACCATACAGGGAGATAGAAGGTATAGAGAACCTGGACAAACTCATAGTGGTGGACCAGAGTCCTATAGGACGCACTCCACGCAGCAACCCGGCAACATATACAAATGTGTTCGGCGATATAAGGAAACTCTTTGAAAATACCCCTGACGCAAAGATAAGGGGCTTTAAGGCCGGACGCTTCTCATTCAATGTAAAGGGTGGACGTTGCGAGACCTGCAAAGGCGCCGGTGTGGAAACCATAGAGATGAACTTCCTCCCAAGCGTATATGTACATTGCAAGGAATGCAACGGCAAACGTTATAACCAGGATACTCTTGCCGTAAAATACAAGGGAAAGAGCATCAATGACGTGCTGGAGATGACAATTGCCCAGGCTCTGGAGTTCTTTGAGCCGGTACCGTCCATTGCCCAGAAGATAAAGGCCCTCAATGATGTGGGTCTGGGTTACATAACA
>JAEIGA010011268.1_pt1 | contig 13574 bp, 20 predicted proteins | sample 9270691 | NCBI WGS metagenome assembly JAEIGA01 (sample SAMN17057246, study PRJNA624740) | gut metagenome | biome: biome; isolation source: fecal sample | host: Bos grunniens | place: China: Xizang | collected 2019
AAAGGAATGAGAGGAACATGCAACGTGTCGGATCCCATTTTGGCTTCACATTAAATAACACCTGTTATGCGTGAAACATAGCCTTGAATGCGTGAAACATCAAGCATGATCGGGCAGCATCCAGCATCACCCTGCAGTGATAAACAGGAGTTATCACAATAAAAAAAGACCTGCCGGATATCCGACAGGCCTTTATTATTTAAGCTTTTACATATCTGACAGTTACACCCGGATGATGCAGGAAGGTTCCAACAGACTCAATCACAAGTCCTAAGGATTCTGCAGATGTGATCATCATCTGTCCACCTCCTGAATGATATGCATTATTATTCTCCTGATAGTAACAGTTCTGCACCCATATAGCTTTGAGTGTTGAAGGTTTGAGTGATGCATCGATCACATGATAACTGTTGCTGGTGATGTCATTGTTATAATAAAAGGTTCTTTCATATACATCTGAAGTGCCATCAATCCACTTCCCGACCACATGCTCCTCAGTGCTGTATACATCACCTGAATCTCCACCGCCTCCACCGCCTTCCATATCAGCGAATGCTGCAGAGAGAACCTGCACAAGGTTCTGAATGCTCTGTACTGACGTATTGAGCTGCTTACTTAAATCTTCAAAAGTCATCTTTTGTAACCTCCTCAATTTATGATTTTTTTGTATATCTTAATGTAATAAACACCATAGGATTAGGTATATTACAATACAGATCTATGTTGGGAGATGGAATACCTTTGTTGACATGTGCATAATTATAGCCTGTGGCTGATATATATTCGCATATTGGTAAGGTAGTTACTCCATCGCTTATCTCATAAAAACCTTCTGTTATAAAGCACTGATCTGCATTGAGGTCTGAGATATCAATGGATCCTGAAGTTCCATTGAGAGCCTGATAAAAGGATATTTCATACAGATCCTTGTTATCAATCCACTTTCCGACTATATGCTCTGCAGTGCTATAATGCTGAGAGCCTTCTATCTCAGAGAATGCTGCAGAGAGCACCTGCACGATATTCTGAAGGCTCTGTACTGAGATATTGAGCTGCTTACTTAAATCTTGAAAAGTCACAATGACACCTCCTTAAACATAAACACCATCTTTGCACATCTGTCTGATCCTGTCCAGCTCCTCCTCTGTGGCTCCTGTGATGCCTTTAAGATCTATCTCATCACAGATGCAGAGGTCTTTGCACTGTCCAAGGGATGTGTTGATATATGAAGGATATCCCATCACTTCCTGATATGAATCCGGCTCTGCTGTGATAGGCCTTGTGATCCTTACATATGGATATAGTACACTGCAGAATCCACTGTTTGCAACGATATTCCCCTTGCTGGATATATTAGGCCTCAGGCCTCCTGCAATGGCATCTGTTGCTATTCCTGCAAAACCTGCTGCAGGATTGGAGATGCCCTGAGTGCATGCATTTATGAGGGAGCCTACCATGGAGCCATAATCTGCAGCTGATAAAGGGATCTGTATTGCACAGTTGCCCTGATATGCATGCTGAGCTCTGTTAGGAATGAGCTTGCCGGAAGGGAGCGGAAAAGTCCTCTCACAAAGGACATTAGCAACACACATCCCGGTGAAAAAGTCTATGGTATACTGTACATTTATACTGCCTCCCATGCATTCAGCAACATCAATATTCACTGAACCGATAAAAGGCAGATAGAGCTCAATGCTGGTCTGTGAATAATCAAGGAAGTTTCCCCAATTCTCCGGGATCTGAAGTGTGCCAAAATCAATTTTTTTGAATTCAGAAGAGAGTCTGCTTCCTGTGATATCAACTCCAAGAGCTCCAATGACTCCGGCTGCAGCTGATGCGATCCACTTACCGAACCTTAAATTTTCAGTAGCACCGACATCCGGATTAGTCGGGAAGACCATGAGCGACACAATGAAGTCCAGAGGATTCACAAAGGATGATTTGATCACATCCAGCAAGGTGTCTGAATATAATGCAGAGCATATCTTATCAAGCTGAGCCTGAGTCATCAGATATGATTTTAAGAATCCGCTTTTGACGGCAGATGCCTGTGACTCATTAGGCCTGTCAGGCTGTGTGACTGAATCAGATGCATATTCAGGATCCTTTTTATTGGCAGTGCCACGGCCTCCAATGCCGGGTTTCTGATGAGTTGTATGAGCTCCTGTGGGTACGAATCCTGTCTGACCGGGATCTACATCAAGGACTCCCCATGTCTCACCATCAAGGAATTTGCACATTACAAGTGCAACACAAGTGTTGGAATAACCGCCTCCCCAATATCCTATGCCAAAAGCTCCATATCTTACTTCACCGGTATTGGTCTCTATATAGCAAAAAGGACAGAGAACACCGATTTGAGCTCCAAAACGTGTGTAATAGTCAACTAAGCTATTGCCAAGCATGAAGGCAATTGATTTACCTCCACCGGAGACGTTGCTGTTTAATACCATATAAGGCTGACCATCTCCGCTTGTGGCTTTTCCAAACTTCTCCCCGGTGTAACCTGCACCAATGATATCAGATTCTATAAGACCGCCTATGTTAGAAAGACCTAAGGCTTCAAGAGTGCCATCTGTGAAGTCAGTGACTCTTGTATCCGTGTTGATCTCAACTATCTTATATGAGCCATCATTGCGTGATATATTGACTGTCCATCTTCTCCCTGAAGGATCATCAAAGGCTTCACCCTGCTCATAATTGTAAAAATCAGCATAAGCATAGTTGATATACTGCTCCTGATAATTATCATCATAATTATTTAGGTTTAATCCTGCCATCAGGTGCCTCCTATCGTTGTAAGTACGTATGTATTATTATTTCCATCAAATACTGTCTGATTAGGGAATTTGAGGATTGCAGATGCTGTTCTTGCCTCAATCGGGAGCTTCGGATCCGGAACATACAGATCAAAGTGCCATGGATTCCTTGAGATCACTGCAGGAGATGCAAGAATGCCTGCCTTGAAGCTCATCAGAGGATCTGACTCAAGGTCATACCTTGTGGTCATGTTGTATCCGGTCTTCGGATAAACAAAGTAATATCTTCCAAAGTGAGGAATATATGCATAATTGGCTCCGGTGAGGTCTCCTGTGGTGAATAAGGAAGGCTTATCAACAGATAAGGGCTCCTTGAGCTGACAGTCCACATTTTCAGCTATCAGCTGCAGGCTCTTATTGAATACATTAGGATTGTCACCTGTGCGATAAAAATTAACTAACATATCAATCTCCTATGAGTAGTAACTGCTTAGCAATATCATCAAATATAAGCTGCATGAACTTATACTGTTCTGTCCAATACTGAGTGTGGATCCTGAGGATATCACCTGCAGTCTGCACTCCGATATTGCCTCTTCTTGTGAGAGTCCACTGATCAGCATCATACTCATCTGTATGCTCTCCGGTTGTGTCAGTCCTCTCACCTTCAGTGACTGTATGCTGTGATGTAGTATCCTCTGACTCCGCTGTCATTGTGCTGGAATTGAATGGAGCGACTGAATGAGAATCAGTGACTTCTCCATTGGTGTCCTCCTGCTCTCCTTTGGTAAACTGATACTCACCATATTTGGTTTCAGTGTGCTGAGCTCCTGTGGTTTCAGTCATGTCATAATTGTATGTGATAGGATCATCCTCATCCGATACAAGGAAGACTCTGTACATCTCCTCATATCTTTTCTTATTAAATGTGAGGATTGAGAGCACATCAGCAATGAGGTTTGCCCTTGCCTCTGATACATCTTCAGCCTCAAGGAAGTCATAATATAAGAAGCTTCTGAACCTTCTCACAAACTCTCTATCATATACTGCAGTATTAGCCTCATATGTACTTGACCAAAAAGTAAAGTCTGTTCCTGTCGGCAGCAGATGCTCTCCTGTGGTCATGTCCTTATACAGATCAATCACTCTGAATCTTCTCATCAATCTTCTCCTCCACTTTGGGATCCGTGAATTCATTAATATAATTCAGATCCTTATTGAGCTCAACAGTCCATTTTGTACCAAAGTGCTTATTTACTGCATCAAATCCCTTCTTTCTTGAATCCAGCATGTCATTGAGATTGATAAGCAGTGAAGGTGTATCAGCATTGACCTCATCATCAACACTGTTGGATCTCTTATCAAGCCCGGTCTTGATGCCTATATCATTTAAGAAGGCATTGAGGATCTTCTGCCTTGCCTCCCATAGAGACTCAACTCCCTGTGTGACATTGGTATGTGATCCAACATAATCAAGGCCCATGTCTCCGATATCTGTCACAACATCAAACTTGCCATTGAAGATGTGTGCAAGGAAGTTTTTGATTGAGAGCTTCTGCTTTTCTGTTTTTGCAACAGGCACACCATTATTGCTCCGGGCATTTACTGCTTCCCAAATATAAGAGACTTCTGTGTGTGCAAGCATGATTGCATAATGATGTATCAGATCCAGCAGAGGATTCATGATCTTATTATTCTTTATCACTTCACCAAACCCATCAAGGCCCACTTTCACATTACCTGACCAAACAGGAGATGTTGCACAATAAAAGGGCTTCAGATCTCTGTATTTGCTGGTTCCGTTAGGCTCACCAAAGAATGCAGTCAGCTCTCCCTTAAGAGGAGCTATGAGGCAATGGCCTTGTATCATCAGCCTGACTTCTATCTCATGAGGAGGGATAGGATCTGTATTCTCCTCAAAGAGCTTCATACATCTTTCAAAGAGCTCATCCCTCCAAAAGAAGTAAAAAGCTGAGTAAGTTGTATTTTCAAGGGCATAATTTTTAATATCAATATTTGTCCAATCAAGGTAAGTCTGAAGGTACATGTCTGCCTCCTTTAAAATCCATTGAGATGATGCTGTTTGATTATCTCAGCATAATCATTTCTTGAAAAATTCATGTCAACATGTCCACTGATGCCGGGCACATTTCCCTTGCTGCTATTCTGCCAAATTCCCCAATTAGATATCACACTTGGAGCATATCCGGAATATTTGGCTACCCACTTATCAAACCTTACAAGCTGATCCGGGATGAGCCTGTCTTTGAATCCTGACACATCAGATGCATATATTCCTGCATAATATCCGACATTTTCCATATATGAGCAGAATGCATATGCTGCATCTGTATTCCCCTGCTTATCCCTTCCGGAGGGAGCTTCAAAGTCAATATAAACAGGATAGTCAAGTGTGAAGTCCTTTATGATCTGATGGAATTTATATGCATCAAGAGCTCCTGCCTCTGCTGAGTTGCAAAGAGGCCCTACAAAGTAATAAGCTCCGACATGAATCCCTGCAGCTGCAGCTCCTATGACATTTTGCTCAAACTTCTTATCTTTATAAAAACCTGCATCAGATCCTCCGGCCTTGATAATAGCAAACTGAATCCCGGAAGCTCTCACCCGGTTCCAATCAATATTACCCTGCCAGCTGGATACATCAATTCCCTTTATCATCATTCTTTTTCTCCATATCATCAATTGCATCAGCCATCTTCTGCATTGTGACTGAGATATCCTTGAGTGTATCCTGCAGCTTATTGTTCTGCATGAACATAACGCAACATGCTGCAATTGGGAATCCAACAGTTGAAATAGCCTGAATCAGAACATTGACATCCATCTCATATCCTCCATCTTAAGAGATCACCCTTTTTGAGTTTGCTCAAGCTTATGCCCGAATATGCAAGCAGTGCCCACATTTTGCTGGATGATCCTGTGATCTTTTTCGCAAGCTCCTGAATATTCTCTCCGTCATAGATATGTACAATCTCAGGAACTTCCTGCACCTTTTTCTTTTTAGCCATCTTCTCTCCTTTGAAAAAAGGGCTCACATGGAGCCCTCTTTTCTATATTAAGTGTAATCAGTCTGCAATGTAGAATACCCATGCATTCAGATGAGGATCCACTGCATATCCGGTCTCTGCCTGCTCACCATGAATGGTGGATCTGTCTCTGGGATTAGGAAGACTCCAAGAATCAACTTCACCGAAGTATGCCTTGACCTGCTCCTCATCTCTGAGGAATGCAATGATACCTGTTCCGGTGACAGGATCATCATCAACTCCCTCATTCTGCACGATGATCTTTGAAGCTTCTGCAAAGTCAAATGCTCCGGAAGTGCCGGGAGACTGCCAATAAGGAATCTCAGAGTATCCTTCCATGTTCACAAGCTCATCATGATAGGTATTGCTCTCAAGATAGAACTTAGATGCAGATGCAAAGTCAGTGAGCACTTCAAGCTTTGCCTTGTCAGTCGGTGTAAAGGTCACATAACCTGCAGTGTTGTACTTCCTTGAAGGCTTCTTGATATAGCCTCTGAAGTTGTCAATGGTCTTGTTTGCGAATGCAAGGAAGTCAAGGCTTCTGAGGCAGTTTGCAACAGTCAGAGGAGTAGCTGCTCCTGCATTATATGCAGAAAGCAGGTTTGTTGCTTTTCCATTCTGCAGGCAATTAGCGATTGAAGTTGCAACTGCAAGATTCTCAAGAGACTCCTTCTCCATTGCAAGAGAGTTTGCAACTGCAAGATCGATCGCATCGATGAAGGCCATCATTGCAGACTCTGAAAGGAATGCTTCCTTGATCTGCTTATAAGGCTTCAGGATCTCAATGCTCCAAGTGCCTCTCTTACCGAAGATCATAGCTGAGACATTGACAACTGTGTCAACATCATAAGGACTGTGAGGAGTGATAGTGGGAGGATTCTGACCATCAGAGAGAGACCAAACAGGATTCTCTACTGCATCAGGGATGTCAGTATAGACTCTCTGCACGAATGCTCCGAAGTCAATATAATCTGCTATTACTCCACGGCCTGAACCCTCATAGAGTCTGACCATGATCTCAGTCTTTGCGATCCTTGCTGCAAGGGCTCCATAAAAGGAGTCATAACCATCATAAGGATTGGTTGCAGAATGGATCTGTGCAAGAGTCCTTCCAAGGTCTACAAAGCTGGATGTGTCCTTTGCTCTTACTGCTGTGGTACCAAGAAAATCTGATACTGCATCATTAACGAGCTGATAAATCTGTGATACGTTTCCCATTTTTTTTATTCTCCTTCCGGAGGTGTATCCTCCGAATCTGCCGGAGGTTTATCCCCCGGGCCTGCAGGATCAGGATCCTGCTTCTTCATTTCTTCCGGCTTAGGATCCGGTTCACCCGGCATGTTATCCTTTGCCATTTCTGCAGCCTTCTCAGCTGTGGGATTGAATCCGTCAACAGCTGTCTCAACTGCCGGTGATGCTGCATGCTGTGGAAATACTTTTCCATAAGCTTCAAAATCAAATCGCATCTTTATATTCCTTTCTGTGGATAAGTTGTGCAGAACTTCTCTGCATCTTTAAAATAACAACTATTATTTATTATGTCAATCCCATCTGATCCATGACAGAATTGAAATCTGATGCAGTCAGATTGTCTGAATATACGACTCTCTTATTTGCTATTGCATCCCGGATATAAATCTCCGGCCTGATGTCTCTCCAATATCTTGTTATAAGAAAAGCATCAGAAAACTTATCAGTGATTATGCGGTCAATCTTCCTTTTCTTTGTCCTTGGATAAACATATACAAGCTTTGTGCCTTCCTCAGGATCCACAAGAAGCTGCAGCACAAAGGAAAAGGTCTGATATTCAATGGCAAGCTCATAAATGTTTTCATAATAGAAAAGCTCTTTAGGGAGTCTTGGTTGTGATTCAACAAACCACTCACCTTTATTGATGCTCTTTGCAGCATTTCCAAAGAAAAGAGCTCCTGTGCCTTTGATATGTCCTGCATATTCCACAGCGATATCAACATTTATATCCTCATCTTCATCATGATAGTGATATATATCAATGGTTCCCTGAGCCTGTTTGATGACTCCCGGAGTCCATTGCATGAAATAGGGCACTGTCCTTGAGATGGTATTTCCTATCATCAGCACAGTGCCGGGCTTATCTCTGAATACAGTGGTCATCAGTCTCATGAGGAGCAGAGGCTCATCATTGAGATAATAAGAATCAGTAATAAATTCCTCAAACACCATCAGAGTATAATTCACAAATGCCATGGATTTATATCTCTGCCATTCTGAGAGGGATCCAAAGAATCCGATCGGCTCCGATCTCTCCCTCTTTCCTTCCTCATCTGTACGCTGGAAGTATAATTGTGATTGATAAGCCACTATTGAATCCCATTCTCCTTTAGTGATCTTGTTCACAGGCATATCATCAAAATACATCTGAGCCTTATTCTGACGGATGTCATCAGGATATCTCCGGAGCAGGAAAGTTCTCTCTCCTCTGAGAGCTCTCTCAATTATCTCCTCTTTGGCCTGATAAGACTTGCCATTGCAATTCTGTCCATAGACCATGAGGATCTGTGATCCGGTCTTAAATAGTGGATGCCTGTCATAATAATCTCTTTTTCGTGCCATATGTTCTCCTTTCTGCAAATAAAAAAGAGTGAAGGGATATCCTTCACTCTTAAAAATAACATATATTTTTTAATTATCAAATTCCACTGTATAATCTTTGATATCTTTTAATGGGATTATGGTCTGATATATCATGCAAGGACTCTCATATATGTAAAGATCATGAGCATCAACCTCAATCTTAATCACATTATTGAATATGACCTTTAGACCTCCCTGTAATATGATATTAACTTTCATCTCAATCTCCTTTCATGCATCCAAATAATGCAACCAATACGATCATAAACAGAAGGAAGGGAATAAATGCATCATTCATAATCAGGATGATCCTCCTTATATTCCTTTATATAATCCTTTGCCATCTTAACCTCTGCATTGAATCCATATGTGCAGCATTCAAATTCAGTGATGCTCACAAGGGCCTCACATATCATGAGGATCCCTTTCATAAGTGTTTCATAATTATCCATCTTTTCCTCCTTATCTGTGATCCATTGCATAATTTATCAGATCATCAATCTCATCATACCAAACAGATTTAAGATGAGTCTCATATGCTTCATTGGTATAACCTGCAGTGAGCTCATCCATCAGATCATCAAATGTTGCATCCATCTTCAGCTTATATCCATTAGGTCTCAGGTTCACTCCTCTCCGCTGGTGACTCACATATCCATCCGGAAAAGTTATATCCGGCATTGAATAGATATATGTATGCAGGAGCTTGCTGACATCTTCCTCATCTTTGTCAAACTCCACACCATTTTTGAAGTTGTTGATGTCGTCATGAAGACAGCTCACTGCTTCCTTGTTTATCCCGGCAACTGTCAGATGCAGCTTGCCATCAAGATCATCATCTCCTTCTTTAAATGCACGTCTCTCCACATATCTTTTTGCACCTAAGGTTTTAAACTCTGTCCACATTGGCTCCTCTGTCAGCTCACCAAGGAATGACTGCAATCCCTTCTTTGAGAAGGGCCTTGTCTTTGCTATATCAAGGCCTCTCTCATTGCAGACATCCTCAACCTTCTTCCTGATCTTCAGATTATATTCAGTGAAGTCAATCTTTATATCGGTAAAGATGGAGTCCGTGTCTCCATAAATGACATGAGAATCATAAGGAATGATAAGGTCTTTCCACAGTCTTGTCCGGGCTCCGTTGGATATCCAAACTCCCCAATCAAAATTAAGGAAGTACCTTTTATCTGACCATCTCCGGAGCTTCTCAAGATGCTCCTCAACCTTTGCAGTCGTTACTCTGTGAATCTTCCAATCAAGGATATCATCGAGCCATTCAACTTCTCCCTGCAGGAGAGCTGTGCAGCACATGCCATATAATGAATTGAGGTATGCCTTTGCAAGTGCATATCCTTCCGGATCCACTCCCTTCAGAGCTGTCTTATCATGGAAAAGCTGCAGGACAAACTCAACAAATTTAATCGGGAGATATTCCTTTTTACTCCTCCAGCATTCAAGGACTTTTGTGCCTTCTTTATCATAAGTGTATGCAAGGTTTATGACTTCAAGATCCTGCTCTGTTATCCAAATGTCGCAATAGTCAGCTTTTGAGACCTTGCCATTGTCATATGTAGGATTGACGCATGAGCTGTGATTCTTACTGATGTAAGTATTCTGCAGCTGTGATTCAAGCTTGTGAAAGACCACATGGATCTTATATCCATAATCATCAAATGTCTTAGGATCAGGGAGATTCTTCTCACAGTATTCCCATAGATCAGAAGGCATCTTCTGAGTGACCATCTCCAAAGGATATGAGGATGTGTAATCATAATGACCTCCATGATCTCCATCTTCATTATAATAAACATAACCGACTTTCACTCTGTTGCCATGAGTCCAGCCTCCAGCATATACCTTCTTTGATGTATCATATTGATAAGGATTTTCAGGGATGAGGCCTTTGATAAAATTCCGATATACATCATCTTCCATCAAAAGATCCCTGCAGACACCTCTGACTTTTCCGGTTGATGTCATTGGGATATTCCAAACAGATTTATATACATCAAGCTCTTTTTGAAGTCCTTTATACATGACCTCAAGATCACGCTCAGCATATCCTAATTCTTTTGGAGTCAGTGGAGTGAGCGGAGTCCTCATCACATTATATACAAGGTCTCCGACCTTCTTAGGCATTCCTAAGGACTTTCCCCATGCCTCAAGAGACATGTTCTCAAGAGATAATGTGCAGCGGAATTGTATGTTAGGATATTCACTGCAATATGCTCTGATAGGTTTGTGGGCCGACTTAGCGAATACTTTTGTCCAATGCAGAAAATCCATATGATGCCATTCAAATGAGAGATTGTGCACCCATATGATGATCCTCATATCCTTTGGGAGATCATCAAAGACTTTGCATATATCTTTGAATTCTCTCCCATAGTAATATCTGCCATTGATGCCAAACTGCCATATATAAGGAAGACTCCCTGCATAAGCTCCTGCCCAATATTCAGGATCATATCCGGGCTTATAAAGATATGGCTTCAGATCTCTCTCATAAAAGAAGGAAGTTGTCTCAATGTCCAGAGTGAATATATCTTCACAAAGGATCTGCATCTTCTCAGCTTCTCCTTTTTTATGAGACTTCCGGATCCTCAGCGTATAAGGATAATCACCTGCCTGTCCTCCGTACAGCTCCATACTCCTTCATCTTCCTTCCTGTCTTTGCTTTTGCAGTTGCTCCGGATGATCCTCCGGTCTTTGTCTTGATCTTTTTGGTTTGAGTCTTCTTACTTGATGTCTTCTTAGCTGCCTTCTTAGATGCCTTCTTTTTCTCCAGCTCTTTCATGACTTCAGCATTATGCTTTGCATCATAATCTTTGATTGCAAGATGCAGCTTATCAATCAGATCTCCCTGAGATAGGTTCTTTTTTTCATTTTGAATAAATACCTTATTGAATATGTTTGCAAGATCCTTCCGTCTTCTTGGATCGGGAGCTGACTGCACTCCATATCTCTGAATCTCTCTATATCCATATTGAGCCTGTACTTCATTTACAGATTTAAGGAATTCAATATACTGCTTATATGCTGCATATCCTTTCTTTGATGGATTCCCTTTTGGTGTGAGGAATTGTGACCAATACTTTTTAACATCCTCCGGAGTCCTTGGATCATTTATCCTGTTTCTGATAAATGTCTGATACTTTTTCCGGTTCTCCTGCCAATCTTTAGACTTAGCATATCCGGAAGAATCATCAAGTGAATTGAAATCTCTGAGAGCATAAGCTCTCTCACGCATCTCAGCCTTTGTCATGTATGATGTTGATTTATACACCTTCTTACCATCAGATATCTGTGCTGCAGCATTCCTGAATGCTTTTGTGGCATCTGATAAGTCTGATGTTGAAAGTCTCTCCTGAGCTTCTGCAGCCTGATCTGCAATGTACTGCCTCAGCTGTCGTGTTGTCATGGAATGAATGCTCTGATCCGGAGCATATTTCTGTCTTGCCATAATTACCTCCAATGTTTAAAAGAGGCCCTGCCGGAGGAGCAGGGCCCGAAAGAAGGAAGATATATCACTCCTTTGTGCCGTATGAGAATACAACAGTCTTCCCATCATCAGCATCAAACGGCTTGATATCAGTGATGATCAGCTTGCCTTCCATGACCTGCTGGAGAGCTTCATCATTGTCTCTGATGGACTCAAACTCTTTCACACATCTCTTAGGCATGTTGATCTTGGATCCATCAGCGATGATGACTGCCTGCTTCCCCCACTTACCATCAGTGAAGAAAAACCCATCAACGTTGAGAGTCTTGCCGATAAAGTCTCTAAGAGGCTTAAACTTCATATCCTCTGTGTTGATGCCGTCTCTGATCGTCTTCTTGAATCCCTTGTTCATGCTCTCAAATGAAAATGCCATAATGGCTCCTTTCCGGGCCTATGCCCAAAACAATTAATAACAGGCTCATGCCTGAATATCACCCGGAGGAGTTGAACCCCCGGCCTGCAGGAATAAACTTCACCACTTTTTTAAATGAAGGAGTTGCACCTTACTTCTCAAGGTATATGATGCCTTGAGCGTGACTGCATCTTTGCAGTGTGGCTATCAAACTTCATGCAGGAACCGCCTTCGGTTGTGAGATAAATCTATAATACCACATCTGACCGTGTGGAAAAGTAAATATTGTCAATGGAGCAGTAAGGTTTGCCGATATCAGTGTGATAATGTGAATCCCGGAAGTAAAGAATCTGAGCAGGGATGCACATGCAGTATGTGTTGTAATAGATCAGGGCATTCTTTACAGCAAGATGTGTATCCAGCTGGATCTCTCCATCATACGGATCTGCAAACTGACCATCTGCAGTCATGACATCCCTGAGGGATTCACCAAAGGATCCATCCTGCCATCTGTTCAGGATCACTGTTGCCACTGCTTCCTGACAATCAACTCCCTCACTTCTTGCCTCTGCAGCGACTATCCGCTCAAGAAGCTCAATGTCCTTATCGCTTACAAGCATCCTGTCTCCATATAATGTGAGGATGCTGTTGGGATGATCAAGATAATCAACCGGAATATCATACTCATTGCAGAAGCTCTCAACCTGTGCAGTATAATCCATGTTACTTACCTCCGGGTTTTTTGCTCTGATGATAGCAGACATGCACAGAATCAATGATTTCATTAACAAGATTTTCATAATCTTCCTCCCTCATATCTATCAGATCATATAATCCTCTTAACATCTGATTATTGAAAGACTGAGCGATCAGGATCTCCTCCTTCCGTGTGAGCTTCTTATCAGTCTTTGCATCTAAATACATTGTATAACCAAGTGCAGTGAGCTGCTGGGAAAATCCTATCATGTCATCAGGATCTCTCATATCAAGCATCTTAACGGCATTAGCTAACGACTCCAACATAGCAAGTACGAACATCTTTCTCTCAATCTGTCTCATGTCTGACTCCTTCCTTAAACTCCTTCTTTGTCTTGAAAAATGGACAATTCTCTTTGATGCATTCGGTAAGTACTGTGCACAGGCCTGATGACTGTCTTGCATTAATTGGAATATTTGCAAAGCAGTCAAGCCTTTTGCATTCCGGATATGTTTCCTTTGACATATATCTCTCCTTCCTGAGCTTCATGCTCATGTCAATCATATACTTAAGTATACAGACTTGCATATTAGAAAATTCTTAT
>JAEIGA010011269.1_pt1 | contig 13573 bp, 12 predicted proteins | sample 9270691 | NCBI WGS metagenome assembly JAEIGA01 (sample SAMN17057246, study PRJNA624740) | gut metagenome | biome: biome; isolation source: fecal sample | host: Bos grunniens | place: China: Xizang | collected 2019
GGGATGGCCGGATGACACTCCGGAACTGAAGTACTGGTATCCCACCAGCGTCATGGTCACGGGATACGATATCATCTTCTTCTGGGTGGCCCGCATGATCTTCTCCGGCATGGAGCAGATGAAGGAGGAGCCCTTCAAGACCGTGTTCATCCACGGCCTGGTGCGTGATTCTCAGGGAAGAAAGATGTCCAAATCCCTGGGCAACGGCATCGATCCTCTGGATATGGCCGATCAGTACGGCGCGGACGCGCTACGCTACAACCTGATTACCGGCAACTCTCCCGGAAACGACATGCGTTTCTATACGGAGAAATGCGAGGCCATGCGGAACTTCTGCAACAAGATCTGGAACGCCAGCCGTTTCGTCATGATGAACCTCACCATCGACAAAAACGAGCTTCCGGAGAAACTGGAACTGGAAGACCGCTGGATCCTTTCCAAGTTCAATACTCTGGCCAGAGAAGTCTGCGAGAACATGGATCATTTCGAGCTGGGCGTTGCCGCCGGCAAGATCTATGATTTCATCTGGGATACCTACTGTGACTGGTATATCGAACTGAGCAAGACCAGACTGTACGGCGACGACGAGGAAGCAAAGGAAAATGTCCAGAAGGTCCTTCTGTACGTCCTGGACGGCATCCTCCGTATCGTTCATCCCTTCATGCCGTTCATCACCGAGGAGATCTGGCAGGCACTGCCTCATGACGGCGAGTCCCTGATGATCGCCCGGTATCCGGAGTATTCCGATGCACTGAGCTTCCCGCAGGAAGAAGCGGACTTTGAGATGGTCATGGAAGCCATCAAGGCGGTCCGCGCCCGCAGAAGCGACATGAACGTTCCGCCTTCCAAGAAGGCTCACCTGTATATCGTGACGGACAGCCCCGCGGCCTTCGAAGCCGGCGAGAGCTACATCTGCAAGCTGGCCTATGCCGAATCCATCGCGGTTTCCGATAAGGAGCCGGAGGACGCTTCCGGCATGGTTTCCGTGGTCACCGATCACGCCCGTATGTTCATGCCCATGGCGGAGCTGGTGGATCTGGAGAAGGAACGGGAACGCCTGAAGAAGGAGATCGAGAAGGCAGAGAAACAGCTGCAGTCTCAGATCGGCAAGCTGGCCAACGAGAATTTCGTCAGCCGCGCACCGGAACATGTGGTAAACATGGAACGGGAGAAAAAAGACAAACTGGAAGCCCTGATCGAGAACCTCAACAAGAGCCTGAACGGTCTCGGCTGATCCAAGCGAGCAAACATATAGGGCGCCATGTCAAACGTGGCGCCCTGTCCATGATTCAAGGAATGATATGACCAATTCGGAAAAACAACAGTATATCGATGCCCGCAGGGAATATATCGAAAGCCAGTTTTCCCATCTGAATCCCAGACAGCGTGAGGCGGTCATGGCCACGGAAGGGGCGCTGCTGATCCTGGCCGGTGCCGGAAGCGGAAAGACCACGGTGCTGATCAACCGCATCGCCAATCTCATGCGCTTCGGCCGTGCCTCGGATTCCGACGCTCTGCCCGCCGGTGCTTCCCCGTCTGATTTGGAAGTGCTGAAAAAAGGCGGGAAACAGGCGGATCTGTTTGCGGCTCTGGAGCCGGTGATGCCCTGGAGGATCCTTGCCATCACCTTTACCAACAAGGCGGCGGAGGAACTGAAGAACCGTCTGCAGATCATGCTGGGGGATGCGGCCCGGGATATCTGGGCCTCCACGTTCCACTCCTGCTGTGTCCGGATCCTGCGCCGGGACGCCGCAAAGATCGGGTATCCGGACAATTTCACGATCTATGACACCACGGACAGCCAGAACGTCATCAAGCAGATTATGAAGGACCTGAACATCGATGACAAGCGCTTTGCTCCGCGGGCGGTGCTGGCGGAAATCAGCAAGGCGAAGGATCAGGAGATCGGCGGGGAGGAATATCTGCAGGCCTATCGGAAGATGGGAGATCAATGGCACGCCACCATCGGAGAGATCTACATCGAATACATGAAGCGTCTGGTATCGGTGGGTGCGATGGATTTTGATGACCTCATTGCCAATACCGTGAAACTGCTGGACGCCGATGAGGAATCCCGGCGTTACTGGGCGGGAAAGTTTCAGTATGTCATGATCGATGAGTATCAGGACACCAACAATCTTCAGTACCGGCTGGCGGCGCTGCTTTCCAGCGAGTGGCATAACATCTGCGTGGTGGGGGATGACGATCAGAGCATCTACCGCTTCCGCGGCGCCACCATCGAGAATATCCTCTCCTTTGAGGATCAGCACGCCCGCTGCCGGACGATCCGTCTGGAGGAGAACTATCGCTCCACCACCCATATCCTCAACGCGGCCAACTCCGTGATCGCCAACAACAAGGGGCGAAAGGGAAAGACCCTGTGGACCAGCAAGGCGGGAGGAGAACTGGTGCAGGCCTATCGGGGCGGCAACCAGGAGGATGAGGCGCATTTTATCGCCCGCAAGATCGTGACCTCCGTCAATGAAGGCGGGTGCTGGAAGGATCATGCCATCCTTTACCGCATCAACGCCATGTCCGCGGGACTTGAACGTGAACTCAAACGATACGATATCCCGTACCGCATCATCGGCGGCACGCGGTTCTTTGACCGCGCGGAAGTCAAGGACGTTCTGTCCTATCTCAACGTGATCGACAATCCGGCGGATGACCTTCGCTTGACGAGGATCATCAATACCCCGGCCAGGGGGATCGGATCCAAGACCATTGAGACGGTGCAGCGGCTGGCTCAGGAAAACGGCTGCTCCATGTTCGATATCGTAAAAAACGCAGCGGCCTATCCGGATCTGCAGAGAAGCGTGCAGAAACTGAGCCTGTTCTCCAAGATCATGATCTCTCTGCAGGAATTTGCCAGAGACCACACGGCTCTGGAGATCCTGGATCAGCTTCTGGAGAAGACGGGATACGTCCGTGTCCTGGAAGAGAAGAAGACTGTGGAGGATCAGGCCAGAGCGGAGAACGTGCGAGAGATCCGATCCACGATGATCACCTATGAGAACGAAAGCGGGGATCATTCCCTGGAGGGATATCTTTCCGATGTGGCCCTCTATACCGATCTGGACAATTTCGACCAGTCGGCAGACAGCGTGACCCTGATGACCATGCATGCGGCCAAGGGACTGGAGTTTCCCACGGTATTCGTCATCGGCATGGAGGAAGGGGTGTTTCCCAGTATCCGCGCCATCGGGGAAGCGGAGGAGATCGAGGAAGAGCGGCGGCTCTGTTACGTGGCAATGACCCGTGCCGAGGAGCATCTGTACATGACCTGCGCCAAGCGGAGGATGATCTTCGGACAGGAACAGAGTCATGTGGAATCCCGTTTCCTGGATGAGATCCGGGAGGAGGATATCCACAAGGAAGGATTCCAGAACAATACCTTTGACAGCTTCGGACATTCTTCGGAGAACTACGATAACTACTCCTACGGATACAGTTACGGCCGCAGCAATTTCGGAGGGGGACAGTCCCGGTACGGCAGCGGATACCCGTCCCGGAAACGGAAGGAATCCGTGCGTCCGGTGGGGGAGGTCCGGGAAGATACGTCTTCTGAGGATCTTCCGGAATGGGATATCGGAGACCGGGTGGAGCACAAGAACTTCGGTGAAGGCGTCATCACGGATATGCGTCCCATGGGAAATGACTGTCTCGTGGAGATCGAATTTGAAAGCGCCGGCCGCAAGAAACTGATGCTGCGGGCAGCGAAGAGATACACAAAAAAACTGACGGAATGAAAAAACCGTACCGGTGATAAACCGGTACGGTCATTCATTTTTCAGGGATTATTTTTTCTGCCAGTCCAGGACCTGTTCCTTCAGCCAGTTCTCCCAGGCTTCCATGCCCTCGCCGGTCTTGGCGGAGATGGGGAAGATCTGAATGTCGGGATTGCGCTCTTTTGCATACTTGACGCATGCATCCAGATCAAAGTCAAAATACGGCATGACATCGATCTTGTTGATGATGAGAGCATCGCAGATGGAGAACATCAGCGGGTATTTCAGGGGCTTGTCGTGTCCTTCCGGAACGGAAAGGATCATGGCGTTCTTTACTGCACCGGTGTCGAATTCCGCAGGGCAGACCAGATTGCCGATGTTTTCCAGGATCACGAGATCCAGAGACTCGGTTCCGAGGCTCTCAAGTCCCTGGGAAGTCATGCCTGCGTCCAGATGGCACATGCCGCCGGTGTGAAGCTGGATGACTTTGGCACCGGTCTTCTCGATGGTGGCCGCATCCACATCGGAATCGATGTCGGCTTCCATGACACCGATCTTGAGATCATCCTTCAGGGCGGCGATGGTGCCTTTCAGAGTGGTGGTCTTTCCGGATCCGGGAGAGCTCATCAGGTTCAGCAGGAAAATGCCCTGATCCTTCAGTTTGCCGCGCAGTTCGTCCGCTTCCTTGTTGTTGTTGGCAAAAACGCTCTCTTTTACTTCTATGATTTTATAACCTTCCATTTTTCTCACCTCAGGTTTGATTTGTCACTTGATTCACAATAACACAAAGCCGGCTCTTTTTCAATGTCAGAGCCGGCTTTTGTATGTTTGATGATCAGGAATTCTGCAGCTTGGACATGCGCTTCCGGTAGTCCTGTTCAAATGACTGCCAGTTCTCGTAGTATTCGGCAGGGTTCCCAGAATAATAGGAACGTCCGGTCTGCTCCATACGGGTGAGCGCATTTCCGATGGAACGGTAGAACTGGCTGCTTCCGGAGATGCCGCTGCTGTGGGTCTCACCCTCGGATACCGCCCAGGCGGGGAAGAATCCGGTATCGGCAGTCAGACGGTTCCCGTTGCTGCACAGCCAGGAAAGAAACTCTGCCGCAGCATACATTTCTTTCATTTTCTTCGCGGTGACCATGGCGGAACAGAAATGAAGACCGAAAACCTTCTCTCCGTTTTCCAGATATGGGTAGGGAAGGATGGTATAGGAATCAGCAGATTCGTTCTCTATGTGCTTCATCAGGCTTTCCGCACAGACGATGGCGCAGGGGACCTCTCCGCTCAGGACCATCCGGGAGGCATCCTCGTCCGACAGGGCAAGAGCCCGATAATAAGCGATCTGTGCCAGAACGTTATAGGCGTATTTGAAATTGTCGCTGGCAATATCCACATCACGTTTCCCATGGAAATCTTCTCCACGGGCAGCCATGGTGGTACGGATGACGGAAGCAAAGGATTCTGCGGTGAAAAACGGCATTCCGGTCTCGTTTCTGAAATGGAACGATGTAGAATTGATACCTTCCAGCGTGGAGAGGTTTTCCGTTGCGTAGCTTTCAGCGCCTTCCACACGCTGATTGTTGATTAACAGGATCTCGGGAGAAAAAGCGATGGGCACGTAGAAGAGGCCGCTGTCATTCATTCCGGAGGATAGAAAATCCTGGTCGAAATGCGCCAGCTGCCATTCCTGAAAACATTCATTTGTGGAATGAGGGATTCCGATGTGATCGAGATAAGCGGCTGTTTCGCCGCTGCATAAGACGACTGAGGGAGGCCTGGAAGCGTCCATCAGTTCATGAACGAGAGACTGATCGTCCGGGAAGGATCGGGAAGTGATCGTGACCGACTGTTCTTTTCCGTTGGTCTCGTTATACTCCGCGGCCAGATCCTCGAAATGGTTCCAGAGATCGCTCTGATCATCCACATACCACACCGACACATCACTGTTGTAACGCTGATGCGCGGAATTGGATTCAGTGAGATCCATATTTCCGCACGCAGAGATCACAGACAGTATCATGGTGATAAACAGGATGGTACTTGCTTTTTTCATGATGTCTCTCCAAAAAACTGGGATGAATCATGCTCTGATTCACCACTTGGACTAAAAAACAGCCATAATTCCAGCTTGTATTCACCATTTATAACATGTTTTGAATAGATTTGCAAATTTGTGTTATGGAACCAACAGATGCCAGCTTGGGAAGAAAGATGCTACAGGGGCAGACCTGTGTGAGAAAAAAAGAATCAGGCAGGGGCGAAAACGCCTCCTGCCTGATTCTGAATCGACGGATTTCCGTGTTCCCGTGAGTGAACAGAAATCAGCCGGTATATTATTCTGCTGGATTCAGCAGTTCCTGCTTTTCCCCGTTTCTGCTCCAGCGGTTCATCTTTCGGAACATCAGGATTAATCCCACAATGGTGATAATAATGACGACAAAGGTGCAGATCAGCAACGGGACCAGATAGTTGCCGTTGGGTAAGTTCTGAAGAGTTTCCATACTTGCATGCGCATATTTATTGGGATCTCCGAGGATGGATATCATTGCGATTATGAACATGTCAAATACGGTGTGCATCAGGATGGGAACAGCCAGCGACAGCACGTCGTATTTTACTTGTTTCGTAACACGGGCTTTTCCGTAATAATAACCCATGACAAACTGGAACAGGATATGAGCCGGCAGGAGAGCACGGAGTATGCTGTCACCGCCGCCGGTAACCGCAAATTCAAGGTCCTCCACAAGAGAAAACCCGATGGCGATCATTACACAGACAATGATTGCATCTCTCCAGCAGAGAACTTCACGGTTTCTGAAGATCGCTAGACGGAAGAAAATGTATTTCAATACCTCTTCCATGAGGGCAGCGGTCAGAAAAGCGGTCAGAAAACCCGAGAGGAGCGGATTCATGCCGAAAAACGTATCCTTTTTCAGGGGAAGGAAAAACCCTACAACGAGGACCAGCATTCCGCACAGCAGGGATTTTACAACTGTTTTTTTGGAAAAACGTTCGCCGGGCTTTTTCTTCAAGATCCAAATCAGAACGAGAATATTCACTGCAAATTGAGCTATTGCTGCTACGAACATTTTATTGCCTCCTATTATTGGATTGTAATGAAAGGCACACCGAAATTGCTGAAAAGACGGACGTCTGTGCCTGGATGATCGAGAATAAAAATGAAAAGTGCAGTCTCTAATCTGCCGGAGACTGCACTGGATCAACGTATTAAGAATGATTCAATTAAGAGAGGATGCTTTCCTTCAAATCCGTTCCGTGTGCTGTCTCCCGTTGATTCAAAGAACGTCCTCGTAAGGCTCATAATACTTGTCGGTCTGTTTTCCGTCGGCATCATAGACCTTGGATTCAAACAGTGTGGTATCTGCCTTGCATCTGCGTTTGATGGTCATGGTCTTTCCTTGGATGTTGAATACCGTGATGCGGCCGCCGAAGAAATCGGGATCGTCTTTTGTATAGACGGATGATTTGTTCAGCTGACAGAACTTGGCACGGCCTTCTTCCGTATCCAGGATATCGCCCTCACCGTTGTACCACAGCTCTTCCGGACCTTTGTCCAGTTCGGCTTCCTGCTGTTCGATGAGTTCCCGTAACCGTTTGTATTTATCTTCATCTGCCATGGTGATGTTCCCCCTTGGTCTGCGATACGAAGCCGGAAACCATTCCGTCTCGATCGTTGTTTATCTATGTGATTTTAGCATAAAGAAAAGGGAACCACAAGACCAAGTCGAAGGGGACGGCTAATGGAAACATTAATAGTTTGTTTCTTTTATTTTACAGGCTTCTATGTTAAAATCATTTTTGCCCGTTAACGGGAAGAACGATAAGAAAGGCAGGTGAGCTCATGCCCAATCAGCAGGGGATCAAGGAGATCGCACAGAACCGCAAGGCATTTCATGACTATTTCGTGCTGGAGAAATACGAAGCGGGGATCGAGCTTGCCGGGACGGAAGTCAAGTCCGTCCGTGCCGGACAGGTCAACATGAAGGACTCTTATTGTTCCATTAAGAACGGGGAACTGTTTCTGCGCGGCATGCATATCAGTCCCTATGAAAAAGGCAATATATTTAACCGCGATCCGGTCCGGGTGCGCAGACTTCTGATGCACAAGCGGGAGATCAACCGGCTCAATTCCCAGGTCATGCAGCAGGGCGTCGCTCTGATCCCGCTGTCTCTTTACTTCAAGGACAGCAAAGTGAAGGTGGAGATCGGCATCTGCAAGGGCAAGAAGCTTTATGATAAAAGGGAAGCCAGCGCGAAGAAGGACGCACAGCGCGACATGGATCGTGTAATGAAAGAAAGGAATCAGTAACTATGAGCAATCCTATCGTAACCATCGAAATGGAGAACGGCGACATCATCAAGGCGGAACTGTATCCGGAAGTCGCTCCCAATACGGTCAACAACTTCATCTCTCTGATCAACAAAAAGTTTTATGACGGCGTGATCTTCCATCGCGTCATCCCCGGATTCATGATTCAGGGCGGCGATCCCAAAGGCACCGGCATGGGCGGCCCGGGATACCAGATCCCCGGTGAATTCGGCGCAAACGGATACAAGAACGAACTGAAACATACCAGAGGTGTTCTCTCCATGGCACGGACCATGATCCCCGACTCTGCAGGAAGTCAGTTCTTCATCATGCATGAAGATGCTCCGCATCTGGATGAACAGTATGCTGCTTTCGGCAAGGTCATCGAGGGAATTGAGAACGTCGACAAGATCGCGGAAGTTCAGACGGATTTCCGGGATAAACCAAAACAGGCACAGGTCATGAAAAAGGTCACGGTAGAAACCTTCGGTGTCGAGTATCCGGAACCTATCAAAGCATAAGTCATTCCATCCCCGCATTCAGCGGGGAATATACGGGGGTGTACCGGTTTCGACGGGGATGCGGAATTTGGAATAGCGTGCGGATGCGCCTGACATCCATAAAACGGGCAATTATAAATTAAACAACGACAATAACGTTGAACTTCTCGCTGCTTAAGCAGTGAGCGTCGCCTCTCAGAGTGCCGCGGCTGAGATGTGCGGCGTCGATTAGCGGCGTCCGTGAGCCGGTTAAGCTTTGCGCCGGCCATGCATCATGAAGCTACTGATTTCATAAGTGTGACGACTCACGTATGATTGAGGGAATGCAAATAATCGTCTGCGCACGGAGAAGTTCCTCTGGAAGTGTTTTCGGACAGGAGTTCGACTCTCCTCACCTCCACCAAAAAGTCCTTACTCGAACCCTTGTCCAAAAAACAAGGCGTCGGGCGAGGACTTTTTCATTGCTTATTGTAAAAGCGTCGTTTCCTGTATTTCTATGGTTCCTCCGTATTTTGCGGAACAAGAGACCACATTGAGGGACGCGAAAGGTCTACCGACAAGTCCGCTCAAATATAATAATCTATATCAAAACGCGATCCCTTTTTTGTCCTTCGATTGTTTACAAAAGGAGAAATAGCAAATATAATAACAGATGTTATAGTATTGTGAGGCGACTCTGATGCCAAAAAAACCAACGACAACAAAAGAAGCCATGATAGAAGGTGCATTCCGACTGGTCCGTGAAAAGGGTCATGATTGTCTGACTGCAAGAAATCTTGCTGCCTTCCTCGGCTGCTCTACACAGCCGATCATGTATCAATTCCCCAACCTGGCTGCTCTGAAAAATCTGACTTATCAGAGGGCAGACGCCTTTCACAGCGAGTATATTCTGGAAGGCACAGATCTTCTGGAGATGGGTCTACGGTATATCCGGTTCGCGGATGAAGAACCGCAGCTTTTCCGATTTCTTTTTCAGTCCGGACGTTTTTCAGGATCCAGTATGGAGGATCTGATCAGATCTCCGGAAGTATCTGAGATCCTTGCTGCGGTAAGTGAAGAAGAAGGACTGCTGACGGACGATGCAGTTGCTTTTTTTGAGCCCCTGGCGGCTCTTGTTCATGGCTACGCCAGCATGATTGCCAACAATACGATGAAATACGATCCCGATGCGATCCGGAAAACACTGATTGCGATTGCCGAAGGATTAGAAAGAGGATGGAATCAGCATGACGAAACTCTATAAGAAAAGTGAGATCTTTTTTGCAATCCTGTGGATCGTTGCCTATGTGGTCCTCAGCAGCTTGGCAGATCAGCTTTCGGAGACGATCGGCGTTACGAAATCTGTAACTGCCGTGCTGCACATTGCGATGTCTCTGATCCTGTTTTTCTGGATCCGAAACAATAACCTGTGTGAAAAGTACGGTTTTTGCAGGCCAATCATCCCCGCGAAGCGGTTTCTGTATTACCTCCCACTGATCATCATCGCATCGACCGATTTCTGGGGCGGAATCAAACTGCAGTATGGTTTTCCGGCGGCATTGATGTTTTTCATCAGCATGTGCTGTGTCGGCTTCCTGGAAGAAGTGATTTTCCGCGGACTGCTGTTCAGGGCGATGGAAAAGGACAACCTGAAGACGGCCATCATCGTATCCGCATTGACATTCGGCCTCGGCCATATCGTGAATCTGTTTAACGGGAGCGGAAAGGATCCGGTTTCTTCCATAATCCAGATCGTATTTGCTGTTTTGGTCGGATTTGTGCTTGTTTTGATCTTCTACCATGGGAAATCCTTGATTCCGTGCATCCTGTTCCACTCGGCCAACAACGCGCTCAAAGTGTTTTCCGCAGAGGGCAGTCTGAACCCACAGACGGAGATGGTGCTCAATCTTGTGCTGATCGTCATTGTGTTGGGAGGATATTCCCTCTATCTTGTCAGAGCTTTTTCCAGGAAGGAAAAGTAGTCGCAAAACCGGATGCTCCTTGAAGCCGGTATATTCGATATCGTTTTTTCGATGTGTCCGGCCATGATCTTCGTGTCATTGGTTTTCCGACATTCGTGTGTGCGGAACCAAATCTTAAAGGGAAGAGAGTCAAAAGAGGTAACAACACCCTGGTGATAAAGTTATGATTATTTCAACAACATAATGGAGGCAATACCATGTATCTTCTTATACCGTGCTGCCTGTGTCTGGCAGGACTGTTCCTGTGGCAGGAGAAAACGGAGAACTATCGGATGGCGGTCGCACTGAAGGGACTGGCTTCCATATGCTTCGTGCTCCTGGGCGTCTGCTGCAGTCCGGGAACCCACATCGCCCGTCTCATTGTGACCGGACTGATCCTCGGCTGCATAGCGGATGTGCTTCTGAACCTTCGGATGGTCTTCAAGGAGCAGGGACAGAAGATCTTTCTGTTCGGCATCCTGGTGTTCCTCAGCGGACACATCCTCTATCTCGCCGCGGTCTTTCCTCTTGCAAAGCATCCGGTCCTCTGTGTGGTCATCGGGATCCTTCTCACTGCACTTCTGATGATATGGATCTTTCAGAGGATCACGGCAAAGAAGGCGTTTAAGATATTCGGAGTTATTTACATCGGTGCCATCGTCCTCCTGAATTGTGTCGCCGTTTCCAACCTTATCACATCTCCGTCCACCTTCACGGCTGTTTTCGTCGCCGGTGCGCTGCTGTTCCTGATCAGTGATATCGTCCTGATTCTCAATACTTTCGGAACGGAATCGAGATTCCGGCTTCGGATCACCAATATCAGCCTGTATTACATCGGCCAGATCCTCATTGCATTGAGCCTTCTTTTCCTTGGCACAGTCTAATCACCGCGGATGGAAAAGGAGACGGGATCCTCAGTAAAAAACGAATGATCATCCATCGGATAAGCCGATGGATGATCTTTTTTTCTGAAGAATAACAGTGTCCTGCTCCGGACTGGACAAAACCACCGGTCGTGCAAACGAAACTGTCATACGTTGAAACGGATGGAATTGCCGTTTATTTTTTTCTTTAGTATAATAGGTAAACATGAGTAACGATAGGGAGCTGGTATGATGCAGTATGTGCTGAAAAACGGGATCATCCTCAACGGAACCGAGAACATGGAACCTGTGACCGGGCACATGATCCGGGTCGAAAATGACAGGATCGCAGAGATCCTGCCGGAGGACAGTCCGGTATCCGGATGTGAGGTCATCGATCTGAAGGGAGCCTATGTGCTTCCGGGCCTGATCAATCTCCATGTTCATCTTGCCACTAGCGGGAAACCGCCCAGAGCCAACAAGAAACCCACCAACTACAAGAGACTGTTTCAGATCCTGTCCAGGAGCAGGCTCGTGAAATTCGTGCTGAAACGGATGCTCAGAGGATATGCCCGGACGGAACTGATGAGTGGAGTCACCACCATCCGTACCGTGGGCGGGATCCTGGATATGGATGCCCGCATCCGGGATGAGATCAATGCGGGGAAAATTCAGGGACCGCGCATCCTTGCCGGAAACACCGGCGTGTCGGTGCCGGGAGGACACTTTGCCGGTTCCATCGCCACGGAAGCGGAATCTCCCGAACAGGCGAGGGAACACGTCCGCCAGATCGCATCTACCGGACCGGATCACATCAAGCTCATGATCACCGGCGGTGTGATGGACGCCTCCGAGGAAGGAGAGCCGGGCGTGCTGCGGATGCCTCCCGAGATCGTGAAAGCGGCCTGTGAGGAAGCCCATCATCTGGGGTATAAGGTGGCGGCTCATGTGGAGAGTCCGGAAGGAGTCCGGGTGGCGCTGGAAAACGGCGTGGATACCGTGGAACACGGCGCGAAGCTCGATGACGACATGCTGCGGTTGTTCAAGGAACGTGGAGCGTCACCGGTATGCACCATCTCTCCGGCCCTGCCTTACGCGGTGTTCGATCTGTCCGAGAGCCATGCCGCGCCGGTAGCCAAGAAAAACGGACGCATCGTCATGGATGGCATCATCGAATGTACCAGAGCTTGCCGCGACAACGGGATCCCGGTGGGGCTGGGAAATGATGTGGGATGCCCGTTCATCCTGCATTACAATTTCTGGCGGGAACTGTATTATTATCATAAATATGTGGGTGCCTCGAACCGCGAGACCCTCTATACCGCCACCCTGGGCAATGCCGGGCTTGCCGGAATTGCGGGAGAGACCGGAAGCATTGAAAAAGGGAAGAGCGCAGACCTGATCGTGGTGAAACAGAATCCGCTGGATGATCTGACGGCTCTCCGGAACGTTTCCATGGTCATGGTCCGGGGCGACCTGATCCGGAATCCGAAAGTGAAACGGATGAAGCATGTGGATGACATGCTTGACCGATACATGTGATCCTTCACGGAAGGTCACGAAGCATCAGACCCTGTTAAGGAGCGTTTATACTATGATCACATTGCATTTGTTTTATACCGGAGAAAACGGGAATGCCAGAAAGTTTGCCGATGAGATGGAATCCTCCGGACTGGCAGATCTCATCCGGAAGGAGCCCGGTAATCTGAGATATGAGTATTATCAGCCGTTCGCCGACCCGGAGACCGTGCTGCTGATCGACGCATGGGAAGACCAGAAGGCCATCGATGAACACCATGCATCCCCTATGATGCAGAAGATCGCCGAGATGAGAGAACGGTATGATCTTCATATGAAAGTGGAACGGTTCGTTTCGGAAAATCTGGGAACGGACGCGTCCTTTGTTCGCAGATAGATCCGATGTAATGAGGGAATCATATAATAAAAGCGATCCTTTTCCGACTGGTTCGGAGAAGGATCGCTATTTTTATGTTGTTCCGTTCATTTCCGGGGGAGGGAGTCGATCAGTTCCAGCAGTTCCAGATAGTAGGGACGGACCTTGTTGCGCTTTGTCATTCCGCCTTCCAGGGACATGTGGTCGCCGTGATAGACCGGCATGACATACCACGCACCGGTAACGTACTGTTCGGACGGATACTCCGCCACGGGGGCGCCGATGGGGGCTCCGGCGGAGACCGTGTTGACGAGA
>JAEIGA010011270.1_pt1 | contig 13572 bp, 3 predicted proteins | sample 9270691 | NCBI WGS metagenome assembly JAEIGA01 (sample SAMN17057246, study PRJNA624740) | gut metagenome | biome: biome; isolation source: fecal sample | host: Bos grunniens | place: China: Xizang | collected 2019
CAACAGATACAATCCACTCACATGAGGTGCTACAAGCCCCTCTCCATCTACAATTTGCTGAGTGGCAACAATAGTACCATTGAACATCGTCCATTGTGCTATGCAGATAGTTGCTAACTGGTCTCTAGCGGCAATGGATATGGGTTGTGATTTTTCGACCAATGTAGGTACAGCAGGTACACTTGAGAAGTCTTCAGGATAAACATCACACGTGAGAATCTCAGTTGTATCTCCCTGACGTGTCAATCCTACAGCATAGACAGCCTCCACATCTAACGGTTCGTACAGATACGACAAGGTATCACCCAATAGAGGGAGGAAAGTAGTATCAGCTGCCCCCTTCTTATACCACTGGTACTTTGCAAATTCAAAGCCACCATTGTATTCTGCATTTTTCACCGCAAGGACATCATTCCAGCGCTGTGCAACAAGGTCAGCATTGTACAAGATATGGAGTTGGAATGGTATGCGCACATCATCGCTAATCGTATCCACAAAGGATAATTCACCCACGTAGGTATTAGGTATGGCATCTTCAGGGATAGCGACTTCAATCGTATTACTAAATTCCAATGTATCTTGGAGAGATGCAAAAACATCATCTTCAAAGCGCAACGAATACAGTTTTGTATATCCTTGCTCTATGGTGTATTCAAACAAGAAGGAAGTTTCACCATGGCATACCGTATATTCATTCACGGCATTTACCTTCAATTTGTCGTAAACAATCAAATCCAGTACCACAATACTATCGCAGCCATCTTGGGATTGTAGTGGAATCTCATATGTACCTGTCTGTGAGAACACCTTATCAGCAATCTCTACAGACTCTCCTCTCATGATAAGTGTATCTATATGGGTCCATAGTGTATCTTGTACATTCAGATTAATCGTCACGATGCTATCGCAGCCTGTGAGTATAGAAATGGTCGTAAAGTCGTATGTACCTGTTTCAACAAGAGCGGAATCCTGTCGGACATTGTTCGTATCCACATAGGAATAGACATAAGAGGAACCAGCACAGATATTCACCATCAAGGTATCTCTAGTGGTACCTATAGCAGGTATTGTATCTACGATATACAATGTATCCACACAAGTAGCGAGGTGAGCAATGAGCTTCACATTGATAGGACCTCCTTGGTTATCAAAGACATGCTTCGGATTCTCTTCATAAGAGATAGTACCATCGCCAAAATCCCACTCTACCCAATCCACACTATTGATGGTATGTGCAACGGAGTCCGTGATTTGATTGGTCTCAATGACATGGCTGAGGTTGGTGAATTGTACAATATTTTGGCAATCGATGCTTTGGTACTCCCATTTTGCTTGCGCAAAAGGTTGATAGGGTTGTGCAGAAGCCACCAGCGAGAAGTAGCAAGAAGAGTCTTGTGCAAACATCATGTCCACCACGTAGTGGTTGGTATCAGTAGGCAAGACTTGGAAATGCTGCTCGTGTCCAAGAATCTTATCGGGCTGGCCTTGCAAATACCATTGATACACGAATCCAGAAGGTGCCGTAAAAGAAGTATTCTCTACGCCGCAGGTCATACCTGAAAGTTTACCATCGGAGCATCCGAGGGTAAAATAGGCATACCCATAGTGTCCGCTTGCACCACAATCGTAAGTGGTGAGCTGTATGGTAAGATCTTGTCCGTCAAACTCAGCGAGGTTGACTCCGACCGTCGTCCAATCCTTCCAGCGAACCTCAGTAAGGTTACCCGTAGAGTGATCACGATCACACATCTCCCACTCTGCATCAGCGGCTTTCTTAAAATCAAAATCAGCTGAAGCACAATCCGATACAAGGTATCCTCTTTCGTCCAAAACACGCATCAAGAAACCTGGATTAGGGGTACAACCGTCATTGGGCTTTTGCAAGACGACAGCATACTTGAGCAGAAGCACTGGATTAACCTTGGCATCCACATGGAACTTAAACTCTGCACGCTCAGCCTCGCAACCAGTATCCCAGTTACCTAGGCGCACCGAAGCTAATTCTCCCTCTGGCACCGTACGCAAACCACCACACGTGCGCGGATCCGTTTCGGTACGCGAGTAGTGGATGGTATGGCGACTAGACATAGATGCATAGCCATCATTAACGAGTGCGTTTTTCCATGTGAGGAGATCTACTGGAGTTGTTTTGCCTACCTTTTCGTTCGCTACGAAACAGTTGGTACTATCCAAAGTGAGATAATCAATGCAGTGATTCTCTGGATAATACATGAAGTACTCCGATACTACAGCAGGAACACTCTTCAGACCATTTTCGTCGCATACGGCACAGACCGTAAAGTCAAAAAGACCTTCTGGGAGTCCATTTAAGGTTATCGCAGTAGTATCATACACCATCTGCGAGGTCCAAGTATCTTGCATGTAAGAGTAATACTTCACCTCGTATACGCTCGCATTACCCACCCATTCGAGGTTTACACGATGGCCATCGTGAGAAACCGTGAGAGCTGTAGGAGAAACACAGGCTTTGGTATCCAAAATCATGATATTATCCACACTCGGACCAGGATTGACCACATCTAGACCACCCGTGAGCCAGATAAAGGCCAATCGATAAGGGGCACCCGTAGAGGAGACGGTAGTGACGCAGTTCTTCCAAGTGGCACTACCTATCAATCGTGTTTCGCCACTCGCATTGATTTCTTTAATAAAGGGTTTGATGGCGTTGGACAACTCGTTGGAATTGTTGCTATTGAGGGGAATAGTATCTCCAAAAGAGTCCACCACTGGTCCCCAATACACATAGAGGCCATCTAGTGAATTTTCAGATATATTACCCATTACACGCCAATCGAAAGAGAGGTCATACGTGCCCTGCTGTAAGGTGACGTCGATATAGGAAATGACATAGGCAGACACGTTGTAGTAGGACACTGTTTTTCCTGTATCTACTGACATATACATAGAGTTTTGTCCACTACGTGCGACCGCAGAACCAATACACCACTTATTACCAATAGTAGCTCCATATTTGCCATTGATGAGTGACCATTGTGCATTTTGCGCCTCATCCTCGAAATCGCAGTAAAAATACGCGTCTTGAGCTTCTATCGTGAATGCAACTAAGCTAAGCAAGAGCCATAGTAAATATCTCTTCATTGTATAAAAATGATTTGTTCTTTATTATTTAGATTACAATCAAGTGTTGCGATTTCTTGTCGCCACTTTCATATATGAGTTCTACTAGATAGTTTCCTGACAGCGATGGAGCTGTGATTTCTCCTTGTCCGTCAAGAATGGTGTGAGAAGCATATTTTTGTCCCATCATATTGTACACATTCACATGCGTGATACGCATATCGGCAGTTGAGCGAATAGGTATCTTTTGAGAAGGTTGCGCCAAGGTTGGGAACGGATATGTATCTGTACGTTCTACAGGTTGGAACGGACAAGTGCGCATTACCACACCATCTTCGCGAGTGACCTCCACGCTATATTCGGCATTCATATCCAAAGGTTGAGAGAGGTAGGATTTGGTAGCACCAGTAATCGGCATACCATCCTTATACCATTGATATGTAGTGAAGGTATAGCCTCCATTGTACTTGCTATTAAGTAGCGCCAACACATCATTCCACTTCTGCTCGATAATGGATGAGCGATATTGTAAATCAAACTCTAGATCAAATACTTGATTGCCACAAGCAGCATGCTGATAAAACTCCAATTGCACACGATAATGGTCAGGCAAAATCGTTTCGTCGTATGGATATACAATCGTAGTCTTCGTATTATCATAGATGGTTTGATTGTAGAATGCGGTTTGAGGCTTGGAACTAAAGAAGCGAATCGCTAAACTATCAAACGCGCTCTGCATTATAGTATAATCAATAATTAACTGTTCGTTATCCGCACAAAGCGTAGGCAGTTGCTCTACATCCAACTCTAACTTCTCCAACACATGGAGCGACAGGGTAACCATACTATCGCAATCCCACTGATTTTTGAGGTCTTGGTCATAAACCCCCGAATAGATATAACTGAATCCATTAAACTGGTAAGGCAGGTCGCTAGAGCATACTGTATCGGACGCATAGGTATGCGGGCTATTCGGATAGACGGTAAGATTCAAAATGGCTGTACTATCACATCCTGCGAAGTTAGGCTTGATGTTGTAATAGGTACCTGATTGCTCATACGCCTGTTTGGCAAAGAGGAAAGTCTCACCTTCGCATATGCGCGCATTGATGATGCTATCAGGGGTAATAATAGTTGGGATGTAGAGGGTGTCTTGGATGACACTATCACACATGCCTCCACCAATAGCGGCACGCAATGTCACGATGACCGTATCGCCTTCTGGATTACAAACTAGCACAGGATTATCCTCCGACGTCGTAGTAGTATATCCATTACGCGTGAATTCCCAACTCACCTGCTCACACTCCTCGGAAGTATGGTTTTCCTCCGAATCACGCAAGGTCATCACATGGCTCTTGTTATGGAATTGGAGAATATTGCTGCAATTCTCAGGAACCCACTCATAGCTATATTCGGGTGCTGGGTAACGAGGCTCAAATACAGTGGACAATTCAAAACAGCAAGTGCTACCATTGACGTTCAACTCCGTCATACATGCCTCACAAGTATAAATCTCGCGATTGGCACTGGCTATAAGAGATTGCTCATGTCCTAAAACGTTGCCTCGTGAGTCTGTCCAGGTATATTCGAAGCCATCAGGAGCACTCACGTTAATGGTGGAGGAAGCACCACAGTTGTCCGTTTCTAACTTGGCGGACACACAATCTAGCACAAAATATGCCCAAGTAGCGTGTGCACCCGCACCACAGTCACCCGTGGTGATACGCACACTGAGTCTCGTACCATGGTAGCGACTTAAGTTCAAGCCAATAGACGACCAATTCTTCCAGTATAGGTTGTCAATTGTCTTACCTCCATAGTTCACGTTCTGCGACTTATTCCATGCCCTTGCATCACTAAACTTGAAGCTCACCTCACCACAATCAGGATCCACTTTCCGTCCCAAGGAATCAAGCACTACCAGATCAAAGAAGTTGAGGTCGTTCTCATGGCCAGGATCTTGGAAGAGGATGGCATATTTCATGATGAGGATGGATTGCGTAGTAGAATCCACAACGAAGGAGTAGGTAATTGATTCACGTTCGGCGCCATCATCCCAGTTACCTAAACGCACAGAAGCCAAATAGCCATCGGGAATTGTACGCAACGGCTCTACTGGTTCGCCTCGATAGTTCGTACTGCCCAACGTGAATGGATCATAGCGATTTTCCATCCAGTTGACGGTGTGCCTACTTCTCATGGATTCCTCACCATCATCAATCACTCCGATGGCATCTTCAGGAATAACGGGCCAACCATCGGATAACTCTGCATGTCGGCAAATAGCGTTAGGACTACCCAAGTCAATATAATTGATGATATGATTTTCGATACACCAGAATACAAAATTATTGACTGAAGCATAGGCACTGGTATCTGTACGTGCAGTATTATATCCTCTCACACGAATGTCATAACTACCTTCCTGTCGAAGTTGGAAGGAGTAGCGTTGGGTGAGTCCTGGGGCAGAAGGAATGCCCGAAATAACACGCCATCTATCTTCACCAGATTTGCGGTATTCAATATCATGGAAGGGCAAAGCAGTTTCCCATGTCAGTACCAGGTTGGAGTCCTCACATTGCATCGTAGCTTGCAGATTATTAGGACGTTTTAACTCGGCTGAAGCAATCTGGAGATTATCGACACAAGCACCGAGTGCAGGCGCATCGCCTACGTTAGAAGCATTGACCCAAATGAATGCGATGATAAACTCATTTTTGGCAACCGTTTTGGAGAGATTGAGACTCACATCGGGCTTGGCTCCATCGCCCTTGATGAATACATTTTGCCACTTCTTGCTGCCCGCTAGATAGGAGAAGGTATTCGTGCCATCGGATGAAAGTTTGCTGAATTTAGCCTCCGCCAAAGCCCAATTGGCTACCGTACTGGTAGAAGAACTCAAAATATCCTTCAAACCATATGATCTACCTGCTCTATCGGTATAGAATCCGCTTTGCAGCATTGCTTTAGGTCCTATCCATACATATAATTTCGCACGATCATCCACACCTCCTTGGTTCTTCCAATCGAAGGAAACATTGTATTTGCCTGCTTTCTCTGGAAACTTAATCGTGCGATATGCTAACACAATATTATTGGACACACCATGCTTAGCCGATTGAGCCGTGTCATTCGATATATACAAACACTGTCTGCCTTCTGAACGCGTAGCGGTACCCACGCACCATTGGTCCTCCGCATTAGGTGTATAGCTATTCAAAGTCCATTGCCCCATCTCTATAGAATCCTCAAATCCACAGAAGAAAGGAACAGAAATATCCTGAGCTAACATCACAGAAGCGGAAAGCCAGCACCCAAGTAACAGTATGATATAGTTATATCTCAATCTCATTATTCATATATTTGTTGGATATCACTACCCTGCGTATCCGTAATCTCAAATTCCACACGACGGTTTTGTGCGCGTCCTTCTTCTGTATCATTAGTAGCAATAGGAGTCGTCTCACCCATACCAGTCGCCTCTATACGAGCAGCATCTATTCCACGCATTACGAGATCGGCACGAACAGCCTTAGAGCGACCCATTGATAGACGCATATTATCCGCATCCGAACCTACATTATCAGTGTGACCTATAATGCGAATAGATACAGTAGGATTCTCACGCAAGAACTTAGCTAAATCATTGAGTGCCACTTCTGACTCAGGCAAAATAATCGTCTTATTGGTAGCGAAGTACAAGTGATTGATTTTCACCTTTATACCCTCCTTGATAGGCTCGAGTGGCAAGTACAAGGTATCTTTATCAAACTGCACCGTCGTATCCAAAGGCAAATAGCCTACACTATTGGCATACACGGTATAAGTCCCCGCGAGAAGATTCGATACAAACAAGCCCTCTTCGTTGGTCGCACCGTTATAGAGCGGTGCAAGATTTTGTGCTTCCACCACGCGCACCTCAGCTTCCAGCGGCTGTGCAGTCACCTTATCCATCACATAGCCACACAAAGTATAAACAATAGGCTTAGGCTCTGGTACGAGCGCAAAGCGAACCGTATCACTCAGGTCTGCCATATGCGACCAAGTGATGGTGTCGCATGGAAGGTAACCGAGTTTAGATGCCGAGATACGATACTGCGCCTTCGCAAAGCGCGCCATTACCATACCCTTACTATTGGAGGTGCTATTCACCACTTCGCCTGTTTGGATATTCTCAATCGTCACTTGTGCACTACCTAAAGCAAGACCTGTCTCTGCATTCATTACCTTGGTTATTAGACGTGGTTTTGGCTCCAATGGGATAGGCAACATCTTTTTCTCTTGACGTGGCAACTCGTACATCACTGCTAGTTTGACACCTACTAGGAAAGGGTGCAAGGTCGTATTTTGAGCCGATGAAGTCTGCAAAGAAGAAGTATAGTTCAGCGCAGCCTGATCGAGTGGTTGCTGAAGCACCTGACTAAAATCAACAGGGATAGGATTACCCACAGCCGCAGCTGGATCATATATATTCGTCAAACCATACTCCGCAAAGAGCGCCACCTGATAATGCAAGCGCGAAGCAAACTGCTGCGCAGGGGATACACGACGTCCACGCTTAGGCTCAGGACGAAGCCACTTATCGAGCGACATGCCCACTTCTGCTGCCAATGCCACATTGGGCTTAAAACGCAAAGCAACAGGCTCAGCCATCTTATAGCTAGAAGTAGCAAGATGGTGGGTAGGCATATTCAGGAGATCATCGATGAGTTCGCGGTCGGTCACAGAAGTTGTGAATGTAGTACTGATCAATGACCTAGCATAGATATTCATTCCCACTTTCACGCCCGCTTGCCAGTACCATTGAGGTAGTTCCATACCCAGCATTATAGGTAGTTGCACATATCCTGTGGACCACATATCACGCATCTTGTCAAAAGAATAGTTGTAGGTCATAGTAGGATACTGCTGCACGCCAAACTGCTGTATAGGCAACACTAACTTGGTGAGCGAGTTGTAAGACTGAAATTCGAGTCCTGTAGTCATCAAGAACTTCTTATAGCGGAGTTGATATCCTAAACCTACTCCACCGCCCAGATGGCCGATGGCAGAAGCATCAAAAGCGCTGAAAGATGCAGGAAAAATAGCAGAATAGCCCACCTGTCCCCACAGGCCTAATCGGTGCGCGATATCACGCGTTTGATAGGCAGCCACACGTTTGTTATACGCTTCCACCTCCGCTACACGCGCCTTATAAGCCGCCGCTTCTTGAGCAGGAGATAGCGATACGGGCTTTGATGTGGTAGATTTGGAAGAAGACTTAGATGCCACTGACTTAGAAGCAGTCTTAGGTGCTACCCTAGAAACTGCAGGAGACTTGGATGGAGACTTCTTCTGAGCAACTTGTTTCTTCTTCTGAGCGGCTTGCTTTTTTTTCTGGGCAGCCTGCTTTTTCTTCTGAGCTGCCTGTTTCTTCTTCTGAGCTGCCTGTTTCTTCTTTAGGGCAGCTTGCTTGCTCACCGGAGCAGCAGAGACCGCAGAAGCTGCGCCATCCACTAGACACGCATCAAGCGGAGCAAAAGCAAAAGACAAAAGCAGAGATAGTATGATCAATATTCCACGTTTCATATCGCTAAATCTAATTTTACTAATTATCGTATTATTTATAATTCGCACATGACGCATTTTCCTTTTTTAGGCAACTCAAATAGTATGGTAGCCTTTACGCCAACCGCAAATTGATTGATTTTGACTCCAGAAAGTTCTTTACTCATCAACGCAGGTGTAAGAAAAACACGCAAAGGTTCCCCCGATGGCTGCTCATAGCCAAGGCGATAAGCTTTACCACTAGAGGCATTGAGATTGAGCAATCCATAATCAGCATACAACGCGATATAAAAGCGCTGTTTGGGTTTAGGTATATCCCCTCCCGTTTCGAAGGAAAAGTTGCCTAGACGCATACCTACTTCAAGGTGAGCCATGACGTCGATTTCCCAATCTAGTCGCTCCGTTTCGCTCATCAAGTCGTACTCTCCAAGGGAATGGTGGGGCATATTCTCAAAATCTTCGATGTATCGATCGTAGGTAGCCGTAGTGACCATCTTAGAGGTGGCTTGCGTTTGGTTCCACACATTAAGCGAGAGCTTAGGACCCGCTAAGAAATAGAAACGTTTAAACTCAGAACCTATCAATAATGGGATATTGATACTCATCGAATGCACCCAGTCCTTGCCATCGGAAGCATCCACATGAAGGGTAAAGGGGTCAGCCTCGGTATCAATCATTTTAAGATCAAGCTTGGCATTACCCATGGAGAAAGCATTGTATAGATACTGCATTTCAAGCCCCGTAGAAAATAAGAAATTATTGTAGAGCATGCGGTAGCCAAAACCGATATGAGCCGAGGTACCATTACCTGGCTGAACAAGACTAGAATCATTCAACAAAGAAGAATAACCCAATGCCCCATCTATAGATACAAAATGGTGCAAATCTGCAGTAAGACGCGTATATGCCATTGTATCAACACGATACAACAGCACCAGCAGAAACAACACTATCCATTTAGTCTTTCGCATCAAAAAAAACAGACGAATTTGGCTGCAAAGGTACAAAAAATAAATGAATTATACAAATTTTTTGACTTATTCAAAAATTTCTCAGTATAATATTATCAAAAAGGGTGCGCCCGATGGACACACCCTTTAAGAAATATAAATAGCAGATCTAAGTACTATTTAACAACTACTCGACCTACGAATTGGCTACCCGTTTCGTTTGCCACATGTATCATATAGACACCTGCTGTAGTAAAGGCATTGATTTGGATAGAGGTTTCACTCATAGTTGCTTGTGCTACGCAGCGACCGACCATATCATATACCTGTACGGTAGCATTTTTGCCTGCAACGCCGCTGATAGTTACACTCTCACCTTGCTCAATTACAGATGGTATGATTGTAATCTCGCCCGTACCCACGTTGTGGATATCGGTGCTGCTAGTGATGGTCAGTTTGTGAATGAGTACATAGCTACACTCGTCATTTTCCTTTTGGACAGTGACTGTATCAATATACTCACCAGGTTGTGTACCTAGTGCATAAGCAATGGTAGTATTAGGATAAGAGTATGGCAATTCTGCCTCAGTAATCACCTTATCCACACGCACAGTATCGCTAGCAATCATATTGAGATTCAATGTAACAATACTATCGCAACCTTCAGCAGTTTGGAGTGTATCTACATATTTACCCGCAGCAGTAAGAGCAGGATACTTCTCGGTAAAGAAGTAAGTAGATCCCGAGCAAACATACTCCTCATACTCGTAGGTTAGAGCAGGTGCTACTGTGAGAATCAAGGTAGTGATACTGTCACAACCAGTGAGCTCCGAGCTGAGTGTATCCACATACACACCTGTCTTATCATAGAGTTTGCCATTGAACTCATAGGTAGTACCCGAGCAAATCTCCACTTCTACTTCAGAGCGCAAGATAGGTAGAACGGTCAACTTGAGCGTAGTGATACTATCACATCCTGATACGGATATACCCTTACGACGATATACACCTGACTTCATTTGATCTTGGAAGCCCCACTCTGCACCAGCTACTTCGCCTTCGCAGATGGTGGTTTCGAATAGCACCTCTGGCGCAGCATTGAAGTGCGCTATGAAGGTATAGAGTGTATCGATCAAGCAATCAGCCGAATTTACGTGCTTATCATCGAGTGAAGCGAAATCAATCTTTTTATATTCATAGGTGCCAGCTGTGACACTATCACCACTAATATAGAAGTTGCCATCCGCAGAAACGATGTCTTCAAATTGGCAAGAGCTTGCTTCGTCTGCCAAATAATCTACATAGTTGAGGTGAACCTTACCAATGTGAATCTTATTATACGCATTGATAACTGAAGACTCGCTATAGAAAGCTATTCTCACGCTCTTGCCTTTGTACTTAGCAAGACTAATGGTCATAGGCATATCTACATTGCTTACATTAGGCAAATCATTCAGCACATAATCACCCTTACCATATACATAGAGGCTATCAGTAGGATCGTTGCTGGTTTCGTTGTTCCAGATAATAGCATTCTCACGTTTCCATGTTTGTCCACCATCTTCTGAAACAACCACCATAAATTGGTCGTCCCATCCATCTTTATCCGCTGGGCTATCCGAACCATGACGTGTCAGAGCCACACAGAAGGTGAACCAAGCTTCCTTCTCTGCGTCCAATTCTACGATTGGAGTTGCAAACCAAGATTTCTTCAGCACCGCTTCCGTGTCGGAAGAACCACCAGAGTTCATTGGCGCCGACATGTGTTGTCCTTGGATACCATGATTAGCCTTCTCTAGGCTCCATGCATTCGTACTACCAATGCCCGACAATGGTGCACCTTCAAATATATAGCTAGCACGAGTCGTATCACGTAACCATTCTAGAGGAATAGTTTTGTCAATAAACTCTTCATGGAACATTGGCACATATGCTGTCTTAAAGGTAGCAGGTTGGCTAACTGCTGATAACGATTGTGCATCGCACATTTGTTGTACAGTCCAGTAATAGGTTTTTGCCGTATCCAGACCAGTCACTGTAATACTCATCTCAGTAGCCAGTTGGTCGGTCAATATCGCCTGTGTAGGATCATTCAAAGTAGGATCAGCAGAGAGGTTTACAAGCCATGAAGCACCCTCTTCACCATTCCAACTGAGTGTAGCAGAAGTAGCTGTGATTTCAGCAGCCATCATGCCATCTGGCACTGCACACTCATTGTAACGAGTTACTGCAACATCGTCGATATACATATACGTTTTAATCGAAGCAGGCGCATTTGGACGCATTAGATAATCTACCACATAGGTCTTGAATGCTACATATTCGCCCTTGCCCTTCATACCAGCAAGTGGTACAATAAAGCGTTGGAACATACAACCATTCTCTGGAGTAGCATCTACCGCAGTGGTAAGGTGCATCATATCATAGGTACAAGTATCCAGAGGAGTAAAGGTAGAGAGATCAGTAGGATCACTCATCACACCCACTACAATACTTGGCAAATAACTACTACCCGTATAAGATGTAGATATCTTACCCTTAGTAGGATTGTAGCAACCCGCCAACGCATAGAACTCTAGCTGCATGGTGTCGGTATCCATTGCATCCATCTCGAAATGAGGCATTACCGCCCATTGATCGCGATTATTGACATCATGTATACCATCATTTGAGTTACCTGTTGCATTGAATTCTAGCGAGCCTGTTGACTTGAGAATAGTTCCTGTGGCATTTACCTCTATGGTTTCAACTGTATTGCGAGAATAGAAATAAGAGCCGCTTGAAACTTGAACTACTGGCAAGTACAAATATTGTGATGAAGTCTCATAGGTAGATCCCGACATCCAACATTGAGCGATATCATAGCTTGTAGAAGTAGATCCTTGGTGCTGACGACCATCCGCCTCCTCAAATCCGCAAGTATAGCCAGGCCCTACCTCAAAGCACTCTGTAGTGAAAGATGTAGTGGTCCAAGCAGATGTATTATTGGCATCACACATCTCGCATACACGTGCATAATAAGTAGTCACAGATTTCAAGTTCTGAACGTTCAGGGCTTTATTAGCAGGTACTGTATCAACAAAGCAAATATCACTAAAATCTTGGTAGGTGCTGAGTTGTACAATGCAGTTATTCGCATCCATTGCACGCCATGTCAGCACAGCAGAATTCTTAGTAACATCACTCGCCTCAAACTCTAGTGGTCGGATACATGTCTTCTCTGAGAAGAAGATGTTATCGATAAACCAGTGACCATTAATTGGCGAAGAGAATGCGATGTATTTGCCCTTTGCTCCCGCAAGACGGAAGGAGAAGAGTTCGAAGCCCTTGTTATCCAATGTTCTCACATCGGAGGTAGTGGTCAGTGAGATATTGTCATAATACAATGAATCGATTACTGTAAAGGTAGCAGGGTTGTTAGGATCAGTCATCGTACCAACCACCAATGGTTTGCTCTTATAGGTCGAACCAGCAATACCCACAGTATCCGACTTAGTATAATATGGACGGGCATAGAAGTTGACTTGCAAGGTATCATAGTTGCCATCTACCTCTGGCATTACTGCATAAGCACCCAATTGGTCGTTGGTAGTACCAGGATAGAGGTGCAATGCACGTTCACCAGCATAGGCGACACCCACATTCGCGTTAGTCGTGCCCGCAGCAGTACCCGTTACACTATAGCCATTTAGACGAGCCCATGGGGTATTCACTAGTGTAACAGAAGCCATATTGCCCACATACCAGTTGTTAGACATCGCCAATAGGTTATCTTCCTCTGCGGTAGAAAGCGGATACAAGCCATATAGATCTACACTCGTTGTTTGGTTGTACACACCCTCGAAGGTGATGACAGAATCAGTAGCGATCTTCACATCGGCTGGCGTCTTAAAGAGTCGGCGTGCGGAAGTAGCAGCAATATCGGTCTGACCCGCTACTTGTACATACACGAAATACTCTGTATTAGGTTGTA
>JAEIGA010011271.1_pt1 | contig 13572 bp, 10 predicted proteins | sample 9270691 | NCBI WGS metagenome assembly JAEIGA01 (sample SAMN17057246, study PRJNA624740) | gut metagenome | biome: biome; isolation source: fecal sample | host: Bos grunniens | place: China: Xizang | collected 2019
ACCAAAACCAATCCATCTTCAAACGAGATTGCACCACTTGCAACCAACGCAGAAAACTCTCCTAAAGAGTGACCGGCAACCATGTCCGGACGGTCTGTTGTGGCAAATTTTGATAAGATAACTGAGTGTAGAAAAACAGCAGGTTGAGTCACCTTTGTTTGTTTCAGTTCTTCAGCATCTCCTTCAAACATTACGTCAGTTATTCTAAATCCCAAAATAGAGTTGGCTTGTTCAAACAACTCTTTTGCTTCTGGTAATGTATCATACAAATCTTTACCCATTCCGGTAAATTGAGCTCCCTGTCCGGGAAAAACAAATGCTTTCATATTTATAAATTTTCTTTAGGTTAATTTTACTTTTTCATAAATTTTTTCCATGCTTTGATGTCTAAAGTACTTTCATATCGTTTCCTCTCATCCTTTGGTAAGTTGGTAAAGAAGTCTAATCCGGTTTGTGCTTCAACATCATCAACCGTGGTAGCATAATCAAAGAGATAGTCATATCCACCATTTTTCTTGTCAGGATTATCTATTTTCTCATTAGGCATGATAAATGCAATCATTTTCTCCTTTCCTTTATATGTGTAATCAAATATTACTTTGAAGAAAAATTTAGGAATTGTAATATCACTTTTTATTGTATCACCATCATATTCAACATACGATAACTTACTCTCTTTTTTCACTTTTTTAGGTAAGAACGGACCGGTAATCACATAGACTTTTCCGAACTTGCGAGCCCACTGTCTGACTTGTTGCTCCAAATCATTCCAAACGCCGGCATTAAACTCCCTTTCCTGTGGTGAGACATTACTCATGTAAAAGCACTCTTCCATGGCCTTAGAGTCGAACTTCATATCTCCAGCAGGAGCTAAATGCCCCTTAGTGAATCTACTATCTCTATATTGATAGGGTTTTGCAGACTCTGTCGGGATGTTAGGATCTTCTGTAAACAACTCCTTACGTTGTATTTTTCCGTAGGATTCTTCACGAGTTAACTCATACGCCACCCACTCTGATTGCTCATCCTCTTCAGAGTAAGAAAGGGTGAAGTGTTCATAATAAAACGTCTTCCCTTTTCTATTTGAGTGCGTAAAGTTATCTCCATTAGAGAAACTGATATCCTCGAATCTGTCGCTGTTATCCATCTGTTTTGAATTATAAAAATCCGAAATAGTTTCCGAGTTACTGGTAGTTGTCGAATTTGTACCACAAGCGGATAGAATCAGTAAAACGATATATAATACAGAAAACCTCATCGTATTGCTTTTAAACTCATATCCAGACTCTTGACAGAATGAGTTAGAGCTCCTACCGAGATATAGTCAACACCACATTCTGCGTAATCTCGCAAAGTGTCAAAAGTGATTCCTCCTGAAGACTCTGTTTCATATCGACCTGCAATCAGTTGAACAGCCTCTTTGGTCTTTTCCGGGGTGAAATTATCTAACATAATTCTGTCCACACCACCGATTCTAAGCACTTCGTTCAACTCATCAAAATTTCTTACTTCAATTTCGATTTTCAAATTCTTCCCTTTTTCTTTGATATAGTTTTGAGCCTTTTTAATTGCATTTTCAATTCCTCCTGCAAAATCCACATGGTTGTCCTTCAATAAGATCATGTCGAAGAGTCCGATACGATGATTAACACCACCACCAATTTTAACGGCTTGTTTCTCTAACATTCTCAATCCGGGAGTAGTTTTGCGAGTATCTAAAACTTTGGTCTTATAACCTTCCAATGCAGAAGTGTAGCGTGCAGTTTGAGTTGCAATACCACTCATACGTTGCATTACATTTAAAACTATACGCTCTGTTTGGAGCAAAGATTGTTCTTTCCCCTCTACCGTAAATGCAATATCTCCGGGTTTTACCTTTGCTCCGTCGGATATAAATGTTTCGATTTTTAAGTCGGAATCAAACTTATGAAAGATTTTTTTAGCCACTTCAACACCGGCCAAAACACCCTCTTCCTTTATGATTAATTGTACTTTCCCCTTCTGTGTCGTAGGAATACAGCACAATGTGGTGTGGTCTCCATCTCCAATATCCTCAGCAAACGCCAAGTTTAACAAACTCTCGATTAAATCTTTTTCGCAGTCCATAAATTCTTAATTTATCTTATTAATTTTTATCTGTTGAATGAGATGTTTAGAAGTCTCTTTAGTTGTTGTTATAAATAGATTGAACACCCCATTGTTTGTATAGAGCTTACCTACATAAAGTCCGGACTTTTCCTTCTCTGTTTTCATCGTTTGCGTGTAGTTGGAAGGTCGGTTCTTACGAAAGAAATCCTCCAATACCCCTTTGGCCTTTGATTTGTTACAAACGCTAACGTTGTTTTGTATGTTAATCTCTATTTGATTGCCTAAAAAGTTTTCAATCTGAATCATATTCCCATCTGCGAAGGCTTGTGTGATATTTGTTTGTGCAGATAGTGTTAAGCTTGTGCCTAACAATAAAATGGTTAACATAAAAGACTTGACTAATCTCATATTGCAATTTTTGATTAATGTTTTTAATTTATTGAACAATTTTTGTAAACTCTATCGCAATAACCAACTCTTCATAATCTCATCATCCTCCAATCTCTTTCAACTATATGTGACAAAAATTGTGCCATTTTTTTATGAAATTATTACCTTTGTCCAAAAGAAAATTTTTGAATCACATGAAAGTAATACTTCTAACAGTTGGCAAAACTAATGATTTATCTTTAAAAAACGTAATTTTGGAGTATCAAAAGCGACTGAAATTCTATATTTCTTTTGAAATAGAGGAGTTGGTAGAGTTAAAAAATACTAAAAATATGTCTGAAGAGCTCCAGAAACAAAAAGAAGGTGAGTTATTGTTGAAGTATTTTCAAGAGGGTGATTGTATAGTTTTATTAGATGACAAGGGGGGACAATATACCTCGAAAGAGTTTGCCTCTTACATAGAGAAGAAGAGTGTTTCGGGACTTAAACGATTAGTTTTTGTTGTGGGTGGTCCTTATGGATTTTCTGATGCTATATATGAGAGAGCAAATGGTAAGGTCTCTTTGTCTAAAATGACATTCTCGCATCAAATGGTGCGTCTGATATTTGTTGAACAATTGTATCGTGCGATGACTATTTTGCGAGGAGAACCCTATCATCATGAGTAAGGAATTGTTATGAGTAAATTGAGTTTGGGTGCCATAAAAATGTCTTTTTCTGCTTTTTTTAAAAGGGCAGATGCCAGGACGTTTGTCTTTTCATTGCTTTTGTCAATTCTTCTGTTTTCACTCGCTTTTGCAGTTCAATATGTTTATGTGGTCAATTATTTAAGCAAGATTGATGTTGCAGAATTTCAGAAGGTGTTGGATGAAAAAGAGATTGTTGCAACGCAGACAATTATGAAGATAAAAGAAGGAATTCTAAATAATGGTGTGGAAAGTTTGTATGACAATCAAGAGTTGTATGACCAATCTTCCGAAGACCTTATTTATCATGTTTATAAAGGGGATGAATTGCTTTTTTGGACATCGAAATCAATTGCGGTTGGTAATATTTCTGATTTTGAATTTAAACGAAGGTTTTTTTACAAAGTTGAGAATGCTTATGCTCTTGTCTTACAATCATTTTATCGAGAATATTGTTGTGTCTGTTTTATTAAAATTAAGGATGTACTTCCGTTGAGTAAAAATGAGGAGTCGTCTTTTGCTAACGGGTTCAATTTGCCCGGGAATATTGCTTTGTCGGCTGAAGTAAGTCCCTATTTTTTACCTATCTATTCTTCGGACGGACAATACCTCTTTTCTATTCAAGATGCTTCTATTGCTCACAGAAATTATCCGCTCTACATTTTGATGGTGGTTTTGTGGAGTATGACTCTTTTTTCATTGGTTAGTACTTCTCGAGCTTTCTTTTTACTGCGAAGTTGGAATACAAAATCAGGGACTTTTGCCAAAATTTCTATTATTGGTGGTTTTTGGATCTTTATCATCTTTATGATCTTTTTGGAGGGACGCCCCTATGGTCTGTTGTCGGTAGGATGGTTGTCTTCGATTAAATTTCATAAAATGGAGTTGTTGCCCAATTTGGCAATGTTACTTTTCTACACACTTTTGGCATATTCCATATTTTTCTATATTCGAAAAAATGTTTTTCTGGGAAATTATAGTAGTAAAATAGAGGATCAACCTAAAAAATATTGCCTTGTGCTGATTTTGTTAAAGTTGTTATCATACTTCTTTTTCTATCTATTCTATTATGTCTCTGTCAATATTATTACATCAACGGATATGAATGTGGCTGTCTCAGATATTTTTGAGGTGAAATTTCAAACCATGTTATTGTTGTTGTTTATTTTGTTGTGGGGAATTATACTTTGTTGGGTGCTTAGTAGAATTTCATACATCTATGCATCGAAACGTAAGTTTGGATGGATTGTGGCAATCCATTTGATTGTAACCTTGTTTTCGGGATTATTTATTTATCAAATAGGTGGATGGATGGCTGTTAAAGTTCTATTGATATTTGCGCTTTTGTTTTTGCTGTTTGATATTTCCATCTCCTATTTTTCGGATTTGCCTTTTATTATGATGTCGATAATTACATTCTTGTTGATTGCAATGGTGGTTTACATTTCGTATTTGTATTCGGGTGCTAAAAATGAGTTATATTACCAAACATTAGGACAGGAGCTGTTGATGGAGAATTGCATCTTTGAGGATAAGAGTAGTGAGAATGTGTTGAGAGATAAGAATTATTATATAAAAACCGATGATCGGTTGTCTAAACTTGTCTCTTCTCAATTTACTACCGATTCAATCGTTCAGCAATACATTGAGAATGCCTATTTTCGTTTCTTTGATGAAAAGTATGAGATGCAAGTACAGGTGTGCGACTCTGTTCAAATGTTGTTCCTTATGGGGCATGATTTGAAAAATCGATTTTATTATTCATTTGCAGATATCGAAGATAAATTCAGAAGGATAGAAGAAACTCAATTTTATGTCAATCAGTCAGAGACATTGCCAATTACCTATTTGGGTGTTTTTGAAATGGCAGGATACCATATTTACATAAAATTTTATCCATTAAAAACGAGGGAGAAAAAGGCGAAAATTTCGGAAACAGAATTAGAACGAGGGGTGTCGTTGGCCAAATATACAAATGGTGAACTAAGTTATCACGATGGAGATTTTCGTTATCCTAGTTTGAAGAGGTGGATTCCGGAGAGTGATTCAACCCAATATGATTTTCTAGCCAATTATTGCCGACATTATGTTTCTATATCGGATACTAATGATAGCATATCTTTAGTTAGTGTACCGGAACGTCAAAGTTATATTTTTGTCGTTTTTGTAACTTATCTGTTTGCTGTTTATCTATTATTTTCACTGGCTTTATTTTCGTATTCATTATTTAAACGAAAGCATAACGAAAATAGAAAGTCTCTCTTGACTCGTATGCAAACCATTTTTGTTATCCCTGTGATGCTTACATTTTTGGTTCTTGCAATGATGACTTTCCCATTCTTCTTAACTCAGTATGAAGAGGCTCAACATGCAGAGATGAAGCGAAATACTTTGTCGGTACAAGAATCTGTGCAAAATATCTTGGGACAATCCGTTGATTTGCAAAGTGTAAAAAGTGAGTTGGAAGCAGAGATAAAAGATCTTTCTCGACTTTTTCATTTGGATATTGTTTTGTATGATAAATTCGGTCGCTTTTTAGCTTCGTCAAAGCCTTTGTACGCTAATTTAGGAAGTAGTCAAGCCTATTTGGTGGAACCGCAAGTGAAGTTCGGAGGAAAACTGAATTATTTTTGTGTGGAAAATGCCGGTAAGTTAGACTATTATTCCTATTACTCTTCTGTTTATAATAATTTGAATGAGATAATAGGATATGTTAATTTGATTTCGCCTTTTGGATATAATTATGTTCGCAACGAGGTCTTTAATATCTTGGTTGTTATTATTGATATTTATGTATTTATCACACTATTGTCCATCTTTATTATTTGGCTTTTAAATAGACAAACAACAAAACCACTCTCTGTTTTGACCGAGTATTTGGCGCAAATTCGATTGACCGGTGAGAATACCCGGATTGAGTATAAAAGGGATGATGAAATTGGTGATTTGGTGGAACAATATAATAAGATGGTTGAGCAATTGATGGTAAGTGCTGAAAATTTGGCTCGTTCAGAGCGTGAGTTTGCATGGAGAGAGATGGCTCGGCGTATTGCTCACGAAATTAAAAACCCATTGACTCCGATGAAACTTAGCGTTCAGCAGTGTCAACGTAAACGAGTATTGGATCCGGATAATTTTGACAATTATTTCAATAAGACTTGTAATATATTAATTGATCAGATCGATAATTTATCCAATATTGCATCTGAATTCTCCTCTTTTGCAAAAGCATCGGAATCTAGAGGTGTTAAGATGGATATTGTTGAAAAATTAGAATCGACGGTAGACCTTTTTGCAAGTAATTCAGAAGAGGTTTCGTTTTTGTTGAACCTAAATGGTTATAAGCACGAGTATGTTTTAATGGATGACAAGCAGATTTTACAGGTGTTTAATAACCTCTTTAGGAATGCTATACAGGCTATTCCGGATGGAAGAAATGGATTGGTAAATGTTTCGCTGAACGTTGAGGAGGAGAATGTTTTGATTGAGATTCGAGATAATGGATGTGGAATTCCGAAAGAGAATCGAGCTGAAATGTTTCGACCTAATTTTACTACAAAAACTAGTGGAATGGGATTAGGTTTGGCGATTGTGAAAAATATTCTTTTAGCGGCTAAGGGAGATATTTGGTTTGAATCGGAAGAAAATGTAGGGACATCTTTTTTTGTGAGAATACCTTTGTATAAAGATGATCTTTAATTGCAATTTAGCTATTTTTTTTAAGAAGTAAATAACTGGTTAGGAGTGAATAATAAATTTTTGTAATAAATTTTAAACACCGCCTGATCAAATTTTCTAACTTCTTATTATCTTTGTCTTTTACTTGTAATGAAAATTGTTAATTCGTAGAGATTGATAATAGTATGAATATAGATTTTAAAAAGATTTTTCTTAATCCCTATACCATCAGTTTGGTATTGGGTGTTCTGATTGTAATTGGATTGATTGTTGGTACAATGTTTTGGTTAGATAGTTATACCAATCATGGTCAAGAAATAGTTGTTCCTGATTTAACAGAATTGAATGCAGAAGAGGCTTCTCAGATATTGAGTGAAAGCAACTTGAAATGTGAGGTGGTAGATTCTATCTATGTTAAAGGTGCCAAATTGGGAGCCATTGTAGAACAAATTCCGGAAGTGGGATCGAAGGTAAAGTCGGGACGAACAATTTATTTGATTATTAATTCGAATACTATTCGAAAAATTGCTATTCCGGATGTTAGAGACATTTCATTACGACAAGCAGAAGCCGTTATCACTTCTGTCGGATTTTTGGTAGATAGTGTCGAGTATGTTCCATCAGAATACAAAGATTTGGTTCAAGATGTAAAAATGGGGTCTAAGATTTTGAAATCTGGCGATAGGATTCCGGAAGGGTCTAAAGTTACTTTGTTGGTTGGACGAGGCGCGGTTGATGAAGAGCTAGAAGTGGTGAGTTTAAGAGCATTAAATCCGGATCAAGCTGCTAATAAGGCTCATACGGCTTATTTGAATTTAGGTAGTGAGATATATGATGATAATGCGAAACCGAGTGATCAGGAAAAGTTGAAATATTTTGTGTATAAACAAGAACCGATTACCGGGTCAAAAGTAAGAGTGGGAACCGCCGTAAATATCTATCTGACAAAAGACCCGAATAAGTTAGAGGTGCCTGAAGAGGTGTTTGTAGATTCAACTGCTATTGAAGAGGTGCCGGAGATGTTTTAATGTAAGTCTTATAAATTTCGGTCGAGATGATTTTGGAGAGCATTTGAGTTGGATTGATTATAGTTGAAAAGGAACGATGTAAGCATCGTAATCGAGTAAATATGAGCAATATAGTGTAAATAAATTCAAAAGTATCCGAAGTGGAATTTACTACATTTAGAAACAGAAATCGTAATTTAAAGAAGTTGCCTTAATATTAAGACGTTTCAGATACAATGTATTTATTCTGTGTAATTTAGAAGTGAAGATTTGATGATAACGGAAGATTTGGAATTTCAAGATGAAGAGTCCATTGATTCATCGTTGGGTAATGATGGACAATTTCACGAACATTTTCGCTTTACAGTAGAGAAGGGACATTCGTTGATCCGAATTGATAAATATTTGGTCAATTGCATGTCAAACATTTCGCGCAATCGTATTCAAGATGCTGCGGATGCCCAATCGATTATAGTCAATGGAAAGCCTGTGAAATCCAACTATCGAGTAAAACCACTCGATGTTATCTCGATAATGCTCTCTTATCCGCCGTCAGAGTTTGAAATAATTCCTCAAGATATACCCATCAAAGTCGTTTACGAAGATCGTGATCTTATTTTAGTGAATAAGTCGCCCGGAATGGTGGTACATCCCGGATTCGGAAATTTTCAAGGAACTCTATTAAATGCCCTTGCTTGGCATTTGAAAGATGAGGAAGATTTCAATATAGACGATCCTCGGTTAGGATTGGTGCATAGAATTGATAAAGATACCTCCGGATTGTTGATTATTGCAAAAAATGAAGATGCAAAAACCCACTTAGGGAAGCAGTTTTTTAATAAAACAACCAAACGATTATACAATGCGCTTGTGTGGGGAAATGTAAAAGAGGATGAAGGTACAATTCGTGGAGATATAGGAAGAGACCCTAAAGATAGAATGTTATTTACAGTCTTTCCCGAAGGAGAAAATCCCAATGCAAAGCATGCTGTAACTCATTATAAAGTCTTAGAACGATTTGGATATGCAACTTTGGTTCAGTGTCGGTTAGAGACAGGACGGACCCATCAAATTCGCGTTCATATGAAGCATATCGGACACACCCTTTTTGCCGATGAACGATATGGAGGAATGGAGATTTTGAGAGGAAATACAACGGCAAAATATAAGCAGTTTGTAAAAAATTGTTTAGAGATTTGTCCTCGTCAAGCATTGCATGCAAAAACCTTAGGTTTTGTGCACCCGCGCACCGGAGAAGAACTCTATTTTGATTCAGAGTGGCCTGACGATTTTCAACTATTGATAGAGAAGTGGAGGCGATATGCGCAGGGTGTTGAAATTTAGATGCTGTTAAAAAATTATTTAAGGTAATTTCTGCAAATTAGGTCGGGATGATTTTGAAGCGCATTTTGTTTAGATTGTTTGTGTTAAAGGTGCGATGTGAGTATCGTAACTAAGTAAATATAAGTAATATAGTACAAATAAATTCAAAAAGTGTCCGAAATAGAATTTATTACATTTAGGACTAAAAAAACGTAATTCATAGAAGTTTCCCCAAAAAAACTTACCACTTAATTAACTTAGATAGAGAGAAGAATATATCGCATGCGAGATGAGTATAATTCATCAATTAAATAGCTCATTCCTAATACCTCAAGCCAAATTATAAATAAAGTTTTGAATTGATGCGTGGATAACGTAATTTATCAAAAAAGAAAAAATCAAAGAAAAGAGTGATTTTTTCTTTCGTTATTCTTTGTTAATTATTTAAAATCTGATATTTTTGCGTATGAATCTTAAAAGTTAGTTGTTAATTACGACGAGGCGTCGGGTGTTTGTATTTGGAAAGGTGATTTCTAAAGAAGAGGCATAAGACTGACACGAAGGATTCGATGATAAAGAATAAAAAACAAATAAATAATTATTCATTAAATTTTTTAACTTATGTGGTTACTTAATTCCTCGATTGGGAGAAAACTGATTATGAGTATATCAGGACTCTTCCTCGTATTATTTCTATTGTTTCACATGTCGATGAATATTGTTGCTATTATTTCAGGAGAGGCATACAATATGATATGTGAATTTTTGGGTGCGAACTGGTATGCTTTGGCAGGAACTTTAGTTTTGGCTGCAGGTGTTGTTGTTCACATCATTTATGCGTTTATCTTGACGCTAAAGAATCAAAAAGCACGTGGAACAGAAGGTTATGCGTGTACTCAAAAACCCAAAGAAGTTGAGTGGGCATCTCAAAACATGTTTGTTTTAGGTGTGATTGTGATTGCCGGTTTGGCAATGCATTTTTGTCAATTCTGGTACAAGATGCAATTTGCTGAAATTATGGGAATTCATGATGCTGCAGCAAATGGTGGAATCTCGCCTGTAGATGGTGCGGCGTTCATTGCTGACTATTTCAGCAATCCTGTAATTTCTGTTATCTATCTTGTATGGTTAGCAGCTTTGTGGTTCCACTTGACTCATGGATTCTGGAGTGCATTGCAAACAATCGGATGGAGCAATCAAGTGTGGTTGGATCGCATTCAATGCATCTCTAAAATTGTTGCTTCGGTAATTTGTTTAGGATTTGCAGTTGTGGTTATTGCATTTTTCTTAAAGAGTTTATGCGCATAATTTTTAATATTAATCTAAGAAATATATAGAATATGACTACTATAGATTCAAAAATTCCACAGGGTCCTTTGGCGGAGAAGTGGACGAATTACAAGAATCATCAAAAGCTTGTGAATCCTGCAAATAAGCGTAAATTAGACGTTATTGTAGTGGGTACAGGTTTGGCAGGAGCATCTGCAGCAGCTTCATTAGGTGCTTTGGGATTCAATGTGTTGAACTTCTGTATTCAAGATTCACCTCGTCGTGCTCACTCAATTGCAGCACAAGGAGGTATCAATGCAGCCAAGAATTATCAAAACGATGGCGACTCTGTTTATCGTTTGTTCTATGATACAATCAAAGGTGGTGACTATCGTGCTCGTGAAGCAAACGTTTATCGTTTGGCTGAGGTTTCTAACAGCATCATCGATCAATGTGTTGCACAAGGTGTTCCTTTTGCTCGTGAGTATGGAGGTTTGTTGGATAACCGCTCATTTGGAGGTGCTCAAGTATCTCGTACATTCTATGCAAAGGGTCAAACCGGTCAACAATTGTTATTGGGTGCGTACTCTGCATTGAGTAGAGAGGTCAACAGAGGATCTGTTAAGTTGTACACTCGTTACGAAATGTTGGATGTTGTAATTATCGAAGGACGTGCACGTGGTATTATTGCTCGTAACTTGGTAACAGGAGAGATTGAAAGATTCTTCGGTCATGCTGTTGTTTTGGGAACAGGTGGTTATGGTAATACCTTCTTCTTGTCAACAAATGCAATGGGATCAAATGGTTCTGCTGCTGTTCAAGTTTATAAGAAAGGAGCTTATTTTGCAAACCCTTGTTATGCTCAAATTCACCCGACATGTATTCCGGTTCATGGAGATATTCAATCAAAATTGACTTTGATGTCAGAGTCTTTGCGTAATGATGGACGTATCTGGGTCCCTAAGAAGAAAGAAGATGCAGAGGCATTGCAAAAAGGTTTGAAAACAGCTAATGATATTCCGGATGAAGATCGCGATTTCTACTTGGAGAGACGTTATCCGGCATTTGGTAACTTGGTACCTCGTGACGTTGCATCTCGTGCAGCAAAAGAGCGTTGTGATGCAGGATTTGGTGTAAATAATACCGGTTTGGCTGTATTCTTGGATTTCAAATATGCTATCCAACGTTTAGGAAAAGATGTAGTAGCTGCTCGTTACGGAAACTTGTTCCAAATGTACGAAAAGATTACAGACCAAAATCCGTATGAGACTCCGATGATGATCTATCCGGCTATTCACTATACTATGGGAGGATTATGGGTTGACTATGAATTGCAAACATCTATCAAAGGTTTGTTCGCAATTGGTGAGGCTAACTTCTCTGATCATGGTGCAAACCGTTTGGGAGCTTCTGCTTTGATGCAAGGTTTGGCTGACGGATATTTCGTGTTGCCTTACACTATTCAAAACTACTTAGCAGATCAAATTCAAGTGCCTCGTATGAGTACAGATTTGCCTGAGTTTAAAGAGGCAGAAAAGGCTATCAATGATAAGATTGCTAAGTTGATGTCTATTAAAGGAAAACGTTCTGTTGATTCTATTCATAAGGAATTGGGTCTTGTTATGTGGGATTTCGTAGGTATGGCTCGTACTAAAGAATCTTTGGAGACTGCTATGAATAAGATTAAGGCATTGAAGAAAGAATTCTGGTCAAATGTGTTTATTCCGGGTGAGGCTGATTCTTTGAATACAGAGTTGGAGAAAGCTCTTCGTTTGTCAGATTTCTTGGAAATTGGATATTTGATGGCTATTGATGCTTATAATCGTGAGGAGTCTTGCGGTGGTCACTTCCGTTCTGAATATCAAACAGAAGAGGGAGAAGCTTTGCGTCAGGATGACAAGTTCTCTTATGTGGCTTGCTGGCATTATCAAGGGGAGGATAAAGATCCGGAATTGCTTAAAGAGCCGTTGGATTATGAATTCACAGAACGTAAAACCCGTAACTATAAAGAGTAATTTATATGGAAAATACAATAAATATCACGCTTAAAGTTTGGCGTCAAAGAGGTCCTAAAGAGAAAGGATTTTTTGAAACTTTTGATTTGAAGAATATCTCAACAGATATGTCATTCTTGGAAATGATGGATGTCTTGAATGAACAACTTGTTGCAGAGGGAAAAGAGCCGGTTGTGTTCGATCACGATTGTCGTGAGGGTATCTGTGGTATGTGTTCTATGTTCATCAATGGACATCCTCACGGTCCGGATGAGGATGTGACAACTTGCCAATTGCACATGAGAAAGTTCAAAGATGGTGATACTATCACTGTTGAGCCTTGGCGTTCTGCAGGTTTCCCTGTAATTCGCGACTTGATGGTTGATCGTAATGCTTTTGATAAAATCATGCAAGCGGGTGGTTATGTTTCTGTAAACACCGGAGGTATTCCTGATGCTAATGCAATTCCTATTCCAAAACCAATCGCAGACGAAGCTATGGATGCTGCTTCTTGCATCGGTTGTGGTGCTTGTGTGGCTGCATGTAAGAATGGTTCTGCTATGTTGTTCGTTTCTGCTAAGGTTTCTCAATTGGCTTTGTTGCCACAAGGTAAAGTTGAGGCTGCAGCTCGTGCGAAGAAGATGGTGGCTAAGATGGACGAACTTGGATTTGGTAACTGTACTAACACTCGTGCTTGTGAGGCAGAGTGTCCTAAGAATGTTTCAATTACCAATATTGCAAGATTGAATCGAGAGTTCTTATGTGCTAAAATTAAAGATTAATCAATTCTTCATTGTTTGAGTAAGTAGTACCTTTTATTATTACTTGCTTGATATTGAGAACTAAATGTTTTATGAGGCTGTGTCAAAGGTTGTTGGACAGCCTCATATTTTTTTTAAATTTAAAACGGTGAATTTATAGAACTTACCTTAATATAATTGTGAATTTATGGAAGTGGAAAATGATTTGATTGATTATTATTACTGTCCGCTAAACAACAAATCAGTTCTGTAACACTTTCATAAATAATATTTTACGTTATCATGAGCATGGATAAGCCCCCTCTTGGAGGTTTTCAACGTTTTCAGGAGGCGATTCCAAGGATTCTGCGAGCATTTTTTCCAAGTCCTTGTACGG
>JAEIGA010011272.1_pt1 | contig 13572 bp, 15 predicted proteins | sample 9270691 | NCBI WGS metagenome assembly JAEIGA01 (sample SAMN17057246, study PRJNA624740) | gut metagenome | biome: biome; isolation source: fecal sample | host: Bos grunniens | place: China: Xizang | collected 2019
AAGCTGAAAAAACGCATCCTGATTTTGATTGCAGCGCACGTGGTGGGATTGACGGGCTTTCGTTACTGGCAAGCCAATGACTATGAATTCTTCCCGCCAACGCCAGAGGAACGAGTAGCCGAGTTAGGTCAGGCGCATTGGGGGCTCATTCGCGTTCCGGTTGCCAATCTCAATGCGGACAATCGTTTTTCTGCCAGTGTCGTCACCCAAGCGTTGATGGGCATGCCGATTCGTTTGCTGCAAAAAAACGGTTGGTATGAAGTGCAATTGCCCGATGGGTATACGGGGTGGTTACATGCCTCTCAATTCGTTCGGATGACCGAAGAAGCACTGGGACAATGGAATGCACGGGAGCATTTGATCGTGACCTCATTGAATGCTCCGGTGACTTCTGTCAATGATGAGACAATCGTGACGACGCTGGTGGCGGGGGCACGAGTGGCTAAAATTCGCGAAAGCGAATCGGTTTATGTCGTTGAATTACCCGATGGTCGTCAGGGGGAGATTGCCAAAGAGAGCGTGGCAGAGATGGCGGTGTTTCAAGAAGTCGAACGGGTTCGACGGGGACAGGTGGATTTTGGAACAGCAGTCCAAGCAACAGCCGAGCTGCTTTTGGGTCAGAGCTATCAATGGGGTGGAACGAGTGTGCAGGCCATGGACTGTTCGGGTTTTATCAAAACGGTGTATGCCCTGCACGATATGATTTTGCCTCGTGATGCCGGTCAACAAGCCTATATCGGTGAACGTTTCTACCGCCTTGAAGAGGCCAAAGCGGGCGATCTTCACTTCTTTGGTTCTGTGGGGAAAGATTATCGAGCTCGGGTGAGTCATGTCGGTCTTTCGGTCGGAGAAGGACGCTTTATTCACGCATTAGGTGACGTGCATCGGGCTAGTTTGATGCCGCAGGACAAGGAGTTCGATGCTTACGAAAAACGGCGTTATCTTTGGTCTGTTCGAATCCGACCGCAATCGGACGATCCATGTTGGCAATCGAGTCGTGAAAACGGTTTTTATCAAACGCCACCTCAACCGCTCAAGGTTTGTCGATTGAAAAAATCGTAGTGAAAAAATAATGGAGACTTGCCAGTCTCCATTATTTTTGCTTGGAAAAGTGTTTCGATTGTTTTGGCTTATGCCGTCAAGCACTGATCGATAAAAGCTTTCAAAGCGCTTGGCGTTTGGACTTCAACAATTCGATCGATCTCTTTGCCGTTACGATAGAAAATCATCGTCGGAATATGGGCAACCTCATACTTCGGACGCAACGTGTCATCTTCGTCGACATTGGTGTGGGTGAAATACACATTTGTGTATTCGTCAGAGAACTTCGCGTAAAACGGAGCAGCACGACGACAATCGATACACCAATCGGCACCAAAATTAAGGATGACAAACGGGTGATTTTCGAGGACTTCGGCAATCTGATCGGGTTTGATTTCATGAACCATCGGAGTTCTCCTTGCGTCACATAGATTGTCTGATAAATCTATTTTACCGCGGTTGCATGTGAGTAGTTGTTAAGGTTGGTTAGCAAAAACACGCACTGAAAGGACGTTTTTTTCGAGAGCGAAAAAAGGTTGTGATTTTATTGACTTAGGTGTTGTTTTTCGTTTTGGATTTATGTAAAATCCCCGTTCCCGTTATGGCTGCCTGTTTTCTCTGTCGGGATTAGTCATAAATGAGGAACGAATTTTTCGGACCCTGTCGCTGGTGCTTGCGGCCTAAGCGGCATTCCACACAAACGTACAACCTTTTGATTATTGTACGTTTTTATTAATAGGTGAATTTACATGAAGACCTTCTCGGCTAAGCCGCTCGAAGTTTCTCGCGAATGGTACGTTGTTGACGCAACCGACAAGATCGTTGGTCGTCTCGCTACTGAAATCGCTCTCCGCCTCCGCGGTAAGCACAAGCCTGAATTTACGCCGCACGTTGATACGGGCGACTACATCGTCGTCATCAACGCTTCCAAGATGAAGATGAGCGGTAACAAGGCTCTCGACAAGCGTTATTTCCGTCACACGGGTTACCCTGGTGGCATCATCGAAACGACGTTTGGCAAGATGCAAGAACGTTTCCCGGGTCGCGCCCTTGAAATCGCTGTTAAGGGTATGCTCCCGAAGGGCCCGTTGGGTTACGCAATGATCAAGAAGTTGAAGATCTATGCTGATGATCAACATCCGCATACGGCTCAACAACCCAAGAACCTCGACATCTAATTAGTAAGGATTCGGCATGATCGGCAATTACAATTACGGCACTGGCCGTCGCAAGAGCTCCGTGGCCCGCGTCTTTATTAAGCGTGGCTCTGGTAAGATCGTTATCAACGGTCGTCCGTTGAACCAATACTTCCACCGTGAAACGGGTGTGATGGTTGTTATGCAACCGTTGCAACTCACGGACAACGTTGAAACGTTTGACGTGATGGTTAACGTCCGTGGTGGCGGTGAAACGGGTCAAGCTGGTGCAGTGCGCCACGGTATCACCCGTGCTTTGATCGACTACGATAACGGCTTGAAGGCACAACTCTCTGCCGCTGGTTTCGTGACGCGTGACGCTCGCGAAGTCGAACGTAAGAAGGTTGGTTTGCGCAAGGCACGTCGTCGTAAGCAATTCTCCAAGCGTTAATACGCAACTCGAGAATTCTTCGAGATCAATCGCAACGAAAGCTCCTCAATTTTGGGGAGCTTTTGTTTTATCCGAAGGTTTCTTGTTCGCGATGTTTTTTGTCGTCTAAAAACTCGTATAATCCATTGTCTAACTCTCAGGGTAGGAAGGATATAAACATGGCCGACAATCAAACCAATTTGGCTCCGGAACCGATTCGTTTCACCGATGCCGCCGTTGCAAAAGTGAAGACGCTTATCGAGGAAGAAGGTAACGATCAATTGAAGTTGCGCGTTTTCGTGCAAGGCGGTGGTTGCTCCGGTTTCCAATACGGTTTTTCTTTCGACGAAAACGAAAATGAAGACGACGCAAAGATGGTCAAAGACGGCGTGACGCTTTTGATCGATGCGTTGAGCTATCAATACTTGGTCGGTGCTGAGATCGATTTCAAGGAAGATTTGACGGGCGCACAATTCGTCATTCGTAACCCGAATGCCGTGACGACGTGTGGTTGTGGATCTTCTTTCTCGGTCTAAACTAAGACCGTTTGCGATCAGTACGCTGGATACAAGGCTCCCAAAATGCGGGGGCCTTTTGCATTGGTGACAGCCGGAAGATTTCCGGCTTTTTTATTGATGAAGCGATAGGCTAACCATGCAAAAGCCATGGCTTCGACTTGCATGGGGTCAACACCCAAATGAGCGGTACTTTCGACTTGTAAGTTACCGGCCAATTCGCGAAGGTCTTGCATGAGAAGGGGATTGAAAACACCGCCACCGCATACAAAAATGGCACGAGTATCGCTTTGAGCTTTCAAAATCGCATCGATAATCGTTTGGGCGGTCAGACGCACAAGCGTGCGTTGCACATCGGCCGGATCGATCTTGGGGTAACCAAAGAGCTCGCATCGAATCCAATCCATATTGAAGTATTCACGACCGGAACTTTTCGGAGCGGCACGCTCAAAGTACTCGTCAGTTAAGAACGCAGCAAGCAACGTTTCATTGATTTGCCCCGCTTGTGCCCAACGGCCACCCTCATCAAAACGCTTGCCTTGATGGGCTTGCATCCAAATATCAAGTAACGTATTGCCGGGCCCGCAGTCAAAACCCAAAGTGGGACAAGAACTGTCAGCGGGTAAGAGCGTGACATTGGCAATGCCACCGATATTAACGATTGCACGATTGTCGTTGTCGCTACCGAAAAGCGCGGCGTGGAATGCCGGCACCAACGGAGCCCCTTCGCCACCAGCGGCCATGTCTCGACTACGGAAGTCGGCAATGACATCGATGCCGGTCAATTCGGCTAATAGCGCAGGGTTGTTGAGCTGGACGGTGAAGCCGTCGGCGGGACAATGACGTACGGTTTGACCGTGTACGCCGATGGCAACGATGTCGGAAGGACTAAGAGATGTTTGGGCTAAAAGATCATTGACGGCTCGAGCATAGACGCCAACAAGCTCAATCGCAATACGACCGCTGCGTTCGATCTCATCATAGCCGGGTTTTAAAAGTTCCTGAAGCGATTGACGCAACGTTTCATCAAACGCCACATAAGTGTGTCCGAGACATTGCGTTTGCGGTTCGAACGTGCAAGCCACGGCATCCACGCCGTCAAGGCTTGTGCCAGACATCAAGCCGATGTACACCGTCGGGCGCATCATGAACCTTTCTTCTTTTTAACCGAAGCGGGAGCGACGTCACCGGTCAATTGCACGGAATCGGCTTCCGGTTCAGTTGCCGGTTGCGGTTGAGCCGTTTGCAAACGATTCAAAAGTGCCAAGCGAGCCGTCAATACGCGAGCGTTGGATAACAATTCTTCCAATTCTTCCGTCGTCAACTCTTCCTTGTCAGGAATTGGGGTCTTTAACGGATTGACCTGGCGATCGTTCACGCGCAATTCATAGTGCAAGTGCGGGCCAGTAGCCAAGCCGGTTGCGCCGACCAAGCCCACGACCTCACCGCGACGCACACGAGTGCCAACTTGGATGTGCGGCATGATCTTGGACATGTGTGCATAAAGCGTTACACGGGACTCATCGTGTGTGATCATGATGTAGTAACCGAAGCCACCTTCATTGAATCGACGACGAGTGACGACACCGTCGGCGGCTGCGTAGATCTTGTTGCCCTTAGGAGCACCGAAGTCGGTGCCTTGGTGGGGGCGCAAAATGCCCGTGACCGGATGGCGACGCATCGGCATGAAGCTCGAGGTCACGCGAGCACCTTCAACCGGAACGCGAATGAAGGCCAATTGATTGGTAGTGCCGTCAAGCTTGTAGTAGCCACCGTCACGAGTGCCGTCTTCAGCCCAGAACGTTTCAAGAGACTGCCCCTTGTGGGTAATGGCCATCGCCAGTACCTTGCCTGTGCGAACGAATTCGCCGTCAAGAAGCTTTCGCTCGTAGATCAAACGGAACGAATCGCCCGCATCCAATTTGTTGCCACGGCTAAAGAAGCGTTCAAAAGCGAGCGGGAATTGTTCGATGACTTTTTCGGGTACGCCATGTTCGCGAGCGGCATCATCCAGGGTTGTCTTGATGATACCCGTAGCCATTCCTTGCTGCGTTTCGTAGCGGAAAGGAGCAGAGCTGATCGTAAAGCCTTTACCACGTTTGACGATTTTCACCACGGTGTCTTCTCGGTCGGTCGAGCGACTTTCCAAGAAAATCTTCATGGATTGCATTTGTTGGTCGGCACTGACCTTGGCTTGAACATAAACCCCTTCGCGCGGGGATACCAACGCTTGAGCCAAAGCCTGTTGGCGAATAAAGCGTTGGGCTGCTGAGTCATCGATGTCCAAGCGGGCGAAAATCGCGTTCAAGGTGTCATTGCGACGCAAATAGGTCGTGTGCGTTGCCACGAGTCGATGCGTAGTGACCACATTGATTTGGTCGGCGATAGCCGGCATCGGGATGGACGTCTGTACCAATTTTTGCGAAGCACGGAGATTCTTTTCGACATCGTCGGGTGCAAGGCTGAACGCGGCGATGGAGACGGATATCGGCAAAATGGAGAATGCGGCACCGAGGCACACGCGACGATAGGGACTGTGAATCAAACGTTCCCATTGCTCAAGCGCAGTCCGAGAAAGCCATAAAAGGGCCTTCCCCACCGAACGCAAATTCTTGGCGAGAATACTAGGAGCAGACATTAGAGCTTGGTTTGATTACAATTAGCCGATATGCTTAAAAAATGTGGAGTTAATTTTACCGATAAAGTCTTTTAACTTCAGTTTTTTAAATGATTTACCTTTTCAAAAAATTGTAAAAAATCTGATATCGAGAACGTGATGAGTGAAAACGAAAAGAAATATCCCGTAACGGCTGAAGTTAAGGCCGCGATGGCAACGATCAAGCGTGGTGTCGACACGCTTTTGATCGAAAGCGAATTTGAACAAAAGTTGGCCCGTTCCATGGCCACGGGTGTGCCGCTTCGTTGCAAGTTGGGTCTTGACCCGACGGCTCCGGACATTCACATCGGTCATACGGTAGTGCTCAATAAGTTGCGCCAATTGCAAGATTTGGGCCACACGGTCATTTTCTTGATCGGTGACTTCACTGCCGCCATTGGTGACCCCTCCGGTCGCAACGTGACTCGTCCGCCGCTTTCTCGTGAACAAATCGAAATTAATGCGAAGACGTACTTGGATCAGGCTTATTTGATCCTCGATCGTGAAAAGACGGAAATTCGCTACAACTCCGAGTGGTGTGACAAGTTGACCGCCAGCGACATGATCAAGTTGGCTAGCCGTTATACCTTGGCTCGTTTGCTTGAACGTGACGATTTTGCCAAGCGTTATGCTGAAAACGCTCCGATCGCCATGCACGAACTGCTCTATCCGTTGATGCAAGGTTACGATAGCGTGGCTTTGGAAGCCGACTTGGAATTGGGTGGCTCTGATCAACGTTTCAACTTGTTGGTCGGTCGTGAACTTCAACGTCAATACGACCAAGAAGCTCAATGCATTTTGACGATGCCGTTGTTGGTTGGTTTGGACGGTGTCAATAAGATGAGTAAGTCCAAGCATAACTACGTCGGTATCACGGATGCCCCGAATGACATGTTCGGTAAGGTGATGTCTATTTCCGATGATTTGATGTGGAATTGGTATGACCTCTTGAGCATGAAGAGCAATGAAGCCATCGCTCAATTGAAGCAAGAATGTGCTGAAGGTCGTAATCCGCGCGATGCTAAGGTCTTGTTGGCTAAGGAAATCGTGGCTCGCTTCCATAGCGAAGAAGCCGCCAATGCTGCCGAAGCTGAGTTTAACAACCGCTTCCGTGCCGGCGCTGCTCCCAGCGACATGCCTGAAGTGACGGTTGCCGCTACAGAAGGTGAAATCGGTTTGGGTAAGCTTTTGAAGGAAGCCGGCTTGGCTCCGTCCGTGGGTGAAGCCAACCGTAACATCGACCAAGGCGGTGTTCGTATCGAGGGTGAAAAGGTGACCGATCGTGCTTTTAAGGTCAAGGCCGGTACCTACACGATCCAAGTCGGTAAGCGTAAGTGGGCTAAGGTCACGGTCGCTTAATTGACAGTCTCTTCTTAGAGAAACCAAGGCCATTTCTTTGTAATGAAGAAGTGGCCTTTTTCATAAGGATAATCGCAAATGATCGCCTTGTTGCAACGAGTTTTACAAGCTTCCGTTACGGTTGACGGGCAAGTAATCGGTCAAATTGGGCCGGGCCTTTTGGCATTGGTGTGCGCTGAGCGTGGAGACACGAATGAAGCGTGTGAGAAGTTGGCCAAAAAAATGTTGGCCTATCGAATTTTCAGCGATGAAAATGGCAAGATGAATAAGAGCGTTAGCGATGTGAACGGTTCTGTTTTGGTCGTTTCGCAATTCACGCTTGCAGCCGATACGGCAAAGGGGCTTCGTCCGAGTTTTACCCCGGCAGCCGCTCCCGATGAAGGGCGTCGTCTCTACGAACTTTTTGTAGAGCACGTTAAGGCATCCGGCTTGATGACTCAAACGGGTGAATTCGGTGCGGACATGAAAGTGGCTCTTATCAATGACGGACCGGTGACTTTTTGGTTAAAAGTTTGACGTTAGACACTAAAAAAAGCACAAATAATCGTGTTTTTGTAAATTAACTACTACAGATTGTGGTCGATAGTTGTACAATCAGAAAAACGGCCTGCAAACACCATATCTTGTGGTCGTTGCAGGCTTTTTCTTTATGTCGGTGCAATGGTTGTGGTTGTAGAAGGAGTGCCGAATGTTTTGTCCTTTTTGTAAACACGAACAGACGCAAGTGATTGATTCTCGCACGAGCGAAGATGGTACGACGATTCGTCGTCGTCGCCGTTGTTTGCAATGTGAAAAGCGTTTCACGACCTATGAGCGAGTCGAATTGTCGATGCCGTCGATCATCAAGCGCGGTGGCGGTCGTTGTGAATACGATCAGCGTAAATTGCGAGCATCCATGATGTTGGCTTTGCGTAAGCGCCCGGTTTCTCGCGAACGCGTGGACGAAGCAGTGAACCGTATCGAACAACAAATGCTCGCATTGGGTGAACGTGAAGTGCGCAGTGATCGTTTGGGCGAATTTGTGATGCAAGAGCTTCGCGCTTTGGACAAGATCGCTTACGTGCGTTTTGCTTCTGTTTATCGTAATTTCGAAGACGTGAAGAAATTCGCGGATATGGCTCGAGAAGCTTGATGAGTTTTTCCGAACAGGATTTTCAGTATATGCAGCAGGCCCTTGCGCTTGCTCGCCTTGCACAACCGATTTCCATGCCGAATCCGGCAGTCGGTTGCGTTCTCGTGCGTGACGGCATGGTGATCGGTCAAGGTCACACGTTGCCCGTCGGCAATGATCACGCCGAAGTTCAAGCGGTCAAGGATTGTTTAGCGAAAGGCAATGACTTGAAAGGGGCGACAGCCTACGTAACGCTTGAACCCTGCTCTCACTATGGTCGTACACCGCCTTGTGCATTACGACTGATTAACGAAGGCATCGGTCGGGTCGTGATCGCTTCTTTGGATCCTAATCCTTTGGTTGCCGGTCGTGGCGTTCGTATGCTTGAAGAGGCTGGCGTCAAGGTCGAGGTGGGATTGTGTGAAGACGAAGCTTGGATGAGTAATGCGGGTTTCATGACTCGCATGGTGAAAAAGCGTCCTTGGGTACGTTTGAAAGTGGCGATGAGCTTGGATGGACAAACTGCCCTGACCAATGGTGTGAGCCAATGGATCACCGGTGCCGAAGCTCGTCAAGACGGTCATCGATATCGTGCACGAAGTGGCGCAATCGTGACCGGTATCGGGACGGTATTGGCTGACGATCCACAAATGACGGTTCGTTTGGGAGACGTGGTCGCCCAAAGACAGCCTCTCAAGGTCGTATTGGATTCGACTTTGAAAATGCCGCTGGATGCGAAAATTTTGCAAGGACAAACGTTAATCGTAACGTGTGACGATCAAACACAAAAGGCACAAAAATTGCGTGAAATGGGCGCAGAAGTTGTGTCGTTGCCGTCGGATGACGGAAAAGTGGATTTGAGTGCGCTCTTAGATGAGTTGGGGCGACGCGAAATCAATGACGTGCATTTGGAAGCCGGAGCCGTGTTGAACGGGGCGTTCCTCGATGGCGACTTGGTTGACGAATTGGTGGTCTATATGGCCCCGAAAATTTTAGGTGCCGGACGCGGGGCGTTCGATATTGCCATGCTGACGTCTTTAGGGGGCGTGCGTTCATGGCATGTCCGCTCGTTTGAGCGAGTCGGTGCCGATTTGAAGATTATTTTGACGAAAAGGTAAGAAAGACATGTTTACTGGAATCATTCAAGCTATGGGCAAAGTGCGCGAACCCGAGAAGTTGGGTGATGGCGTACGTTTAATGATTGATGCGCCGACTTTGGGTCTTGAAGATGTGAAGATTGGTGATTCGATCGCTGTCAACGGCGCATGCATGACGGTTGTGGCTATTGAGGGGACGACTTTCCAAATCGAAGTTTCAGCTGAAAGTTTGTCAAAGACGACGGGTTTGGACACGTGGGGCCCGGTGAATTTGGAAAAGGCCTTACGTGTAGGCGACCGTTTGGACGGTCATATTGTCAGCGGCCACGTTGATGGTGTCGGTCAAGTTGAAGTGATGGAACCCAAGGCAGAAAGTTGGCACTTGGTGGTTCGTGCTCCGATGAAGTTGAGTCCGTATTTGGCCTATAAGGGTTCAATCACGGTCAATGGCGTGTCCTTGACGATCAATGAGGTGCAAGACACCCCTGCCGGTACGCGTGTTTCCATCAATTTGATTCCGCACACGGTAGAAGTGACGACGTTAAAGCACTTGAAGCCGCAAGATTGGGTCAATTTGGAAATCGACACGATCGCTCGTTATGTTGAGCGCATGATGAGCCTTCGTAACGACGACGGTTTGTTCTAATTTTTCATTTCGGGAGGTACTCCCATGCGTCAATCGCCTCTTTTTACTCCGCTCGATGTCGGATCGATGACGTTGAGCAATCGTATTACTGTGCCGCCGATGTGCCAATATCAGGCTAAAGACGGTAAGCCGAGCACGTGGCATCTCGTTCACTATGGTAAGTTGGCCGGCTCCGGCGCTTCACTCGTTTGTATCGAATCGGTTGGGGTTGCCAAAGAGGGGCGAATTACGATTGGGTGCCTCGGTCTTTGGGACGATGAGCAAGTCGAGCCCTTCGCCGAAGTCATTCGTACGATGCGTGCCATTAATCCTGACATCAAGGTTATGGTGCAGCTCAATCATTCGGGCCGTAAAGGTTCTCATGATGTTCAATGGGTCGGTAAATTGCTTTCGCCTCAAGAGGGAGGTTGGGTCGTAAAGAGCGCCAGCGCCATCAGTGCGGGTGGTGCTTACCCGGTGCCTGAAATGATGTCGAAAGACGATATCGATGCCGTGGTGGAAGCTTATGCGAAGGCTGCTGCGAGAGCGCAAGCGGCAGGCGTGGATTCCATTCAGTTGCATGCCGCGCATGGTTATTTGGTTCACCAATTCCTTTCGCCCATATCGAATCAACGAGATGATGAATACGGTGGAAGTTTGGAAAACCGTATGCGGATGCCATTGCGAGTGTTTGAAGCGATGAAAAAGGCAGCTCCCGACGTGGTGTTGGGAGTTCGAGTGTCAGCCACCGATTGGATCGAGGGTGGTTGGAATGAAGCTGACACGATTGCGTTTGTGAATGCTTTGAAGCCCTTGGGGTGCGAATTTGTGGACGTTTCGACCGGGGGGCTGGCAGAGCATCAAGCCGTACCGGTGGCTTATGGTTATCAGCTCAAATTTGCTCGTCATATCAAAGACGCTTGTGGGCTCACGACTTTTGGCGTTGGCTTGATAAAGGATGCTCGTCAGGCTGAAAGTGCGATCGTCGAAGGATCGTGCGATGCCGTTGGCATCGGACGACAAATGTTGCTCGATCCGCATTGGGGTTGGCGGGCTGCGCTTGAGCTTGGTGTCGATGTGGAATTCCCGCCGTCTTATAAGCGAGGGATGCATCTCTAAGAGCAGAATCGGGGAGTCGATGGACTCCCCCTTTGTTTTTGGTACGAAATGAACGAAAAAATCAGCATTTTCAACGAAATCCGTCATTGAAAAGACTGACGTTTTTGATAAAACAAGTAAAATATACGGATTAGATTTTTAGACCCCAGAATTTTTGGAGTGAAACAATGTCCATGGACATTATTGAGAGTTCTTTGGATGGCCGTGCATTGCGCATCGGTATCGTTCAAGCACGTTTTAATGACTACGCTGGCGAAGGTTTGTTGGACGCTTGCGTGAAAGAATTGGTCAAGCTCGGTGTGGTGGAAGAAGACATCACGTTGATTCGTGTGCCGGGCGCTTTGGAAATCCCGTTTGCATTGCAACAATTGGCTTCCACGGAAGAATATGACGCTTTGGTGGCCATCGGTGCCGTCATCCGTGGCGAAACCTATCACTTTGAAGTCGTGAGCAACGAATCTGCTTCCGGCATCATGCAAGTCTCTTTGGATTTCGACATCCCGATCGCCAATGCTGTTTTGACGACGGAAAATGACGAACAAACGCAAGCTCGTTTGCTTGAAAAGGGCACGGATGCTGCTAAGGTGGCCGTTGAAATGGCTAATTTGCGTAAAGAATTTTTGTTTGAAATGGATGAGGAGTAATCAACCATGACCGCACAAAATCGTCCTCATCGTCCGAGCCGTGGCGCTCGTTCCTTGTCCCGTGAATTCGCTCTCTTGGGCGTTTATCAATGGTTGGTGAGCGGTACCGATGCTCAAAGCATCGATGCCAACTTGTTGAGCGTCTTGAGCGACGAAGATGACTTCGTGGCCGGTTCCGCCATCGACGTGGCAGATTTCGAACGTTGTGACAAGGCTCATTTCAGCGAATTGTTGAAGGGTGTGATCGACAACGCAACGGATCTTGAAACGCTCTATGCTCCGCACGTTGACCGTGATGTTTCTCGCTTGTCCTTGGTGGAACGTTCCGTTTTGCTCTTGGCTTGCTATGAAATGCAACACCACCTCGAAATCCCCTATCGTGTCGTGATCAACGAAGCCGTGGAATTGGCCAAGCAATTTGGCGGTAACGAAGGCTTCCGTTATGTCAACGGCGTTTTGGATAAGGTTGCCGCTCAAGTTCGCGCAGCCGAAGTGGGTGCCAAAAAATAAATTCTATGGGCCAGGGCTCATCAGAGTTTGATCTAATCGCTCGTTATTTTTGCCTGGGAGTTCCAAGTGTTTGGGACTCTCAGGGCATTGGTGACGACTGCGCCATCGTAAAAATCGGTGAAACGTCGGTGGCAATCACCGTCGATACCGTCGCTCTCGGTACGCATTTCTTTGACGATGCCGATCCCTATACCGTTGGTCGTAAAGCATTGGCTGTGAACTTGTCGGATCTGGCAGCAGCCGGAGCGACTCCTCGCGCTTTCTTTCTTGCCATTTCTTTGCCCGGCGCTGACGAGGCTTGGTTAAAGCGGTTTTCTTGTGGCCTTAAAGAAGAGGCATCTCGTTACGGTTGTGCTTTGTTGGGTGGCGATACCACACGAACCGTTTCGGTCAATGGCATGCCTGCTTCCGCAACGATGACCATTACGGCGATGGGCGAGGGACAAACGTTGCGCACGCGCCAAGGCGCCCAAGTCGGCGATGATATTTGGGTGAGCGGAACGTTGGGTGACGCTTACGCGGCGCTCAAAATGCGATGGGGACATTGGACAGACTCTTTGACCGATTATTTGGCCTCACGCATGGATACGCCGACGCCTCGAGTTGCATTGGGACAAGCCTTGAACGGTTTGGCACATGCTTCAGCCGATGTCTCCGACGGTTTTTTAGCCGATTTGGGACACATTTTGGAGAGAAGTCGTCTTGGGGCCAAGCTCAATGTCGATGCATTTGCTATCAGTGCTGATTTGGCTCGATTACCGCGAGATCGACAACTCGAAGCGATTTTGACGGGTGGCGACGATTACGAACTCGTTTGGACTGCGCCGAAGTCCGCACGAGAACGAATTAAAGCGTTAGAGAGTGAGGATTGCCCTCTCAGTTTGGTGGGGGAGATCGTTGCTGAGGGACTCTTGGTTGAAGATGCAAGCGGTCGAACGGTTACTTGCGATCGTTTAGGATTCGATCATTTTGGTTAATTGACAATGTTTGAAAAGTACAGCGCTGACAATCCGGTCAATAAAAAACGCATGACCGTGGCATTCGCATTCGGTCGCGTAAGCCATGTGATCGCTAGCTTTTTCGGTAGCGGTTTGCTTCGCCCCGGTCCCGGTACTTGGGGGACGTTGGCCGGTTGGGTCGTATGGGTCTTGCTAACTCCGTGGATCACGCCCTTGATGGGCTGGAGCGTTGTTGCATTGACGTTCGTGATCGGCGCTTGGGCTTCTCAACAAACCTCCGATGATTTGGGCGTGCCTGATCACGGCTCGGTTGTAATTGATGAAGTTTTTGCTATTTGGGCAGTGTTGTTGACGGTACCGGCGACGCTTG
>JAEIGA010011273.1_pt1 | contig 13572 bp, 11 predicted proteins | sample 9270691 | NCBI WGS metagenome assembly JAEIGA01 (sample SAMN17057246, study PRJNA624740) | gut metagenome | biome: biome; isolation source: fecal sample | host: Bos grunniens | place: China: Xizang | collected 2019
ATGCAGACTTCGTCATGGTAATGGCCGAAAATGAAATGGTCGACCTTATGCTCCGCCGCATAGGTCTCTGCAAACTTATACAAAGGTTCATCCTGACCGCCGAACACATACTTCTTGTCATGAGAGAGACGGTTGCTGCGAGACCAGCCGTTACCTAAGCTGAAAGCCAGCCAAGGATGAAGCATGCTGAACAGGAACTGAAGCACAGGATTATGAAAGACAGCTCGCAGAAAACGATATCCTGCAGGTACAGGACCTAAGCCATCTCCATGTCCAAGACAGAATTTCTTGCCACCGATTTCAACAAGTGCCGGTTGCGTGAGCTTGACCATGCCTAACTCCTCGAAATATCTGTATGTCCACACATCGTGGTTGCCTTGAAAGAAATACACCGACACTCCCCTGTCCATCAGTGATACCAGAGCCGCGAACACGCGCACATAACCCTTTGGGACAACATCACGATACTCATACCAGAAATCCCAGATATCACCAAGCAGGTACAGAGCCTCGGTCTGTGGTGGCAGGGAATTAAGAAAATCCACAAATCGGCGCTCCCTTTCTACAGGGTCGCCGACTTGCAGTCCCAGATGCACGTCAGAGACAAAATATGTCAGTTTCTCTGCCAAGATTTATGCAAAAATAAAGATACAGAGAGCAGCGATAAGACAGTAAAGAGCAAACCAGCTGAGCTTTGCCTTCTTAACAAGAGCGATCATTACCTTACAGGCAAAAAGTCCTGATACAAAAGCAGATACAAAGCCAAGAACCAAAGCTGTAGCACCAACTGAGGACGCTCCGAATTCTCCACCTACCAACTCGAGGAAACACTCTCCAAGGATAGGTACAAGAACCATAAGGAAAGAGAACTGTGCCATGACCTCACGACGTACTCCACAGATAAGTCCTGTAGAAATAGTCGTTCCCGAACGAGAAAGACCCGGAATCACAGCAAAAGACTGACCGAGACCTACAGCAGCTGCCTGCCAATATGAAATTCCGTTTCTGTATCTATTCTCAGGAGCCACGACAGACTTACGTCCCGGCTTGGATGCCATATCTGAAAAGAAAAGGAGCACAGCTGTAACGACGAGTGCCACTCCGACAACCATGATCGAGCCGAAAAGACCTTCCACGAAATCCTTGAAGAATACTCCGACGATAAGTATCGGAATCATTGACACACATATCTTGAGAAGATAATCTGTTTCATCATTGCACTGAAGCGATGCCTTTCCATCTGCATCTTTGACAATCTTCCAATCTTTCAGACCAGTAAAGAATCCTTTGAGAAGATTCCAGATCTGAGTACGGAACACAACGAGAGTACTGAGCACAGTAGCTGCGTGTACCATCGTAGTAAAGAGAAGATCATCGGTAGTCTCAACTCCAAGAAGTACCTTTCCAATCTCAAGATGACCGCTGCTGCTTACAGGAAGGAACTCAGTAAGTCCCTGAAGCAGACCAAGAATTACAGCTTCAAACCATTCCATAATTTACTCTTTTCCTTTAAACATTCCCATTATTGCAACCACCTCTATGACAATTCCGAGGATTATGACAACCGGAGCCGCCACCATACGGCGAAAATCGAACATCGCCCAATTGAAGACCTGAGGGTCATCACTGCCGCCTCCCATCATGAGGATATAGCCGGCAACCATGACTATCAGACCGATAAGCAGATATTTAAGCCCCTTCGGGGTAATAGGCATATTTGTATTGTTTTCCATATCACTAATAATATAATTCATCCTTTTTCAATGAGATAAGCTTATTGACCACCAGCCATGTGCTCAACAGACAGATGACCACTCCCGCCACGACGACTATACCGATGACAAGAAGCAGAAGCTCCAGACGGAAGATCTCAAACAGCTGGACAAACTCGCTTCTGACAAAATAGAGCAGTCCCACCAGCACGATGATCGCTATGAATGCAGAAAACAGGCCCTGGAATACAGACTGCACAAGAAACGGAGCACGGATAAAGGAGCGTGTTGCACCCACCAGCTTCATTGTATGAATAGTGAAGCGCCTTGCAAACACATTGAGTCTCACTGTGTTATTGATAAGAACAAAGGATATGAACAACATAAGTCCGATGAACACTGCAAGGATGAGGGAAATCTTGCTGAGATTGGCATTCAGAGCATCCACGAGCGATGTCTGGTACACGACTTCATCAACCAAGGCTGACGAAGCGATCTTTCCTTTGACGATCTCGAGACTGTCTGTTGAAACATAAGCCGCCTCGAGCGTAACGTTGATCGATGCCGGAATCGGAGATGTTTCGAAAACGTCAAGGAAATCCTCTCCGAGCATCTCAGCCATTTCCTGCTGTCCCTGCTCCTTGGAGATGAAATCCAGGCTCTTTATGAAAGTTTCACCCTCGAGCTTCTTCATGTATTTGAGCGCATCGTCTTCAGAAACATCCTGCTTCATCATCACAGAAACCTGCATATTCTCCTTGAAGTAGTCAGACACGCTCTTTGCATTGACCAGAAGCATACTTGCAACACCCACCAGCAAAAGTACAAGACTGATACTGATGACAGACGATAGGTAGGCATTTGCAAGCCTCCTGCGCATTATCTTATTATCCTTATTTGCCATATCAACCGCCAAAGATAACTATTTATCGAAAAAAATTCTTATCTTTGTGGAGATTTTGTCATTTAAAGAACAGTAGTATGAGTAATTCGGTCAAAAGGGTATTGTTCGTCAATTCGGAAATCACACCTTACCTCCCGGAATCGGATATAGCAAACATCGGAAGATACCTTCCTCAGGGCATTCAGGAGAGGAAGAAGGAGATCCGTTCCTTCATGCCACGCTATGGTTGCATCAACGAAAGAAAGAATCAGCTTCACGAAGTTATCCGTCTGTCGGGTATGAATATCATCGTCAATGAGGTTGACAGACCGCTCGTTATCAAGGTCGCGTCGATTTCTGCGGCAAGAATGCAGGTGTATTTCATTGACAATGAAGATTATTTCCACCGCAAGAGCGTCTATTGTGACGAGGCTGGAAATTACTTCGAAGACAACTGGGAAAGAGCTATCTTCTTCGCGAGAGGAGTACTTGAGACCGTAAAGAAGCTCAGATGGGCTCCTGACGTGATTCACTGTCAGGGATGGATTTCTCACGTTCTTCCACTTTACCTCAAGAAGGCTTATATCGATGACCCTATCTTCTCTAACAGCAAGGTAGTGCTCTCACTCTATAACGACACTCCAAACGTAGACTTCCCTGCCGACTTCAAGGAGAAGATCCTTTTCGGAGGAGTTTCTGCACAGGACGTTGAACTTCTTGAGCAGCCAAATGGCATAAATCTTGCTAAACTCGCCGCCAGCCAGTCTGACGGAATCATCGTCGGATCGGAGGGTGTTGAGCAGGAGATTATCGATTTCTGCAAGGTAAAAGGTCTCCCAATGCTTGACTTCGATGCCGAATCTTACAAGAGTGGCGCTTACATTGAAGATTACAACAGTTTTTACGACAATTTATAATAATGAGTTTCAATATTTTACGCAGAGTTGGCCGTTTAATGGCTATCGGTGCGATACTGCTTGGCTCTGCATCTTGTGTCTATATCAACGAAGAGCTCGGACAGAACCTCATTCCTACAGATCAGAAATGGGATGTGTTCACTCCTGAGGCAGCGGTTCTCGAGGACATCCAGCTGTTGGTAGCAGACAGCCTTTCGGCATACAGTTCATCAAGATTCACATTCGGATCGATCAACGATCCATTGTTCGGTACAAGTGTAAAGACTTCAAGCTTCACTCTTGTGCCGATTCATGATACTCTTGACTTCGGAACGAACACAAGAGTCAGACAGTTCCACTTTGCTGCCGTACTTGACACAACATCAACATACTTCAAGGAGCAGGAAAGAATACTTCAGAATGTCTATGTTTCCGAGCTTAAGGCTCCGCTTGATACCTTTGCGCTTTACACAGGAACATTCATGAACCCTGAAAACCGTGCCAAGTACCTCAACACAGACAAGCTCATCACATGCGGTATTCCTATCTATGATGGTGGAGACTCACTTGCATTTGACTTCAGCCTTGAGTTTGCAGAGGATCTGGTAAAAAGACTTGATAAGGTTGCTCTTGACAGCATGGCAACATATACGGCTCTTTTCCCAGGAATCTACTTCGAGACAGATACACCGGTAGGAGAAGGCGGACGAATCAACATGTTCGACCTCAATATTGAAACATTGGACGGCTATGTGGTAGGTAACTATGCAGAGCTCAAGTTTACAGCAGATTATGAGGACAAGAAGGATGTAGACTCATCATTCGTCTTCTATTTCGGACCTGGTGACATATACAGAGATGGAGAAGACGCAACAACTCCTACACAGTTTGCATTCAATGCAAGCAGCCATCAGACCGTCGAGAACGATTTCGCGGAACAGTGGAGCCAGGGCAACAAGGAGAAGCTCTATATCGAAGGAGGTAGCGGTGTCAAGCCTGTGGTAACAGCAAAGGAGATCAGAAACATTGTCACAGACATGCTTGCTGCCGAGGGTATCGTAAACTTCAACGAGGTTGTGATCAATAAGGCATCCATCATTCTTCCTTACGAGGAGCCGGCAGATTACAGAACTCTTGACAAGTATCCTCCAGTCCTCAGCCCTACTGTAAAGCTTCGCAGTGAGGAAGGTGGATATGTCACATATGCCGGTCTTACTGACTCAAGCGTAGAAAGCGAGGATCAGGGAGACATCAACAGATCAAGATGCCTTTACTCACCAGATATAAGCCACCACGTGCAGATGATCCTCAATCTGAACGAGAATGATGCGGATTTCGAGAAGAACATCGAGAATTACGACATCTGGATGCTTATCATGCATGATGAGGTCGTAAAGCAAAGCAACAATACAAGCACAGATTACAGCGACTACTATAACAGCCTTCTGTACAGCTCATACTATAATAATATGATGTATGGCGGATATGGCGGATACGGCGGTTACGGATATGGTGGATATGGCTACGGTTACGGCGGATATGGTTATGATGGCTATGGATATGGCTATAACAACTATTATAATTATATGATGATGGCATCATATTCCGGCTCGTACAGCACAAGCGAGACCACATCCAGAAGTCTTGACAAGGACAGATTCTACAATGCAGTCCTTAATGGACCTAACTTCGGAACAGAGCTCGAGCAGAAGCCAAGACTTAAGATCACATTCTCTGCTCCTAAGACAGCTGAAAAATAATCAGAAAGCGAAAGATACAAGAAAAGCAGGTCAAACGACCTGCTTTCTGTTTTTATAAGAGGTAGACTATTTTGCGTTTACCTTGTTCTCGATGTAGTTGATAGCGTCACCTACTGTAGAGATCTTGTCACCTGCATCATCATCAGGAATCTCGATGTCGAACTTCTTCTCGAACTCCATGATAAGCTCAACAGTGTCAAGTGAATCAGCACCGAGATCATTTGTGAAGCTTGCTGTCTCAGTCACCTCAGAAGCATCAACGCCCAACTTCTCGACGATGATTGCCTTTACGTCTTCTGCAATATTTGCCATAACGTTAAATTTTTAGTTAATAATTCAGTATTTCAATACACGTATTTGCGCTAAAACGGTGCAAATTAAGTAAAAAAAATCCGAAAATAAAAATTATTGGGAAACAAAGGGCATTTTAGGCCTTACTAAGCTTTAGCCATACCCTAAATCCATTTAATGAATTAAGCAGGTAAAATACCCACATAATGACCATTACAGCCGCATGAGCCTCGCCTCTGACAAGGCAGATAATCCACATGACCACGCTCACAACATTTGTAATGATCCATAGTGCCCACTGCTCCATGAATGCCATAGCCATCAGCGCCTGAGCAACAATACTGAGTACTGTAGTGGTGGAATCCTTGAAAGGCTGAGGATCTCCGAAATGACGGAGCACAAAAGCGCATAAGACCACAGCAGCTGCACATGAAAGAGCTAAAGTCAGTCTTTGTCGCAGCGTCATGCTGCGCGCCTTGACGCGTACGTCCTCCTCACCGGTCAATTTCCTGGCATCATCAGCCGATACTGCCGCTCCCCTTCTGCGCCATTGCCAGTATCCTATGAACTGCATAGGCAGATAGTACAGGGCATTCAGAGCTGCATCTCCATAAAGGTCTGCCTTATATGATATCCATGCATAAAGCGAAACATTCACCAGACCGAATAAATAGTTCCAGATACTGCCCTTGGCTACAAGCACAACGCACAATACCCCTGTTATACCGGCAAGGGATCCTACTGCATCCAAAGTTCCGGTCATCAGAGAATAGATGATATTTGACGCTATGACTCCCAAAATAAGGAACCAATCGTAGAAAGAAAGAACTTTATTCTTCATCATTGTCATCGTGATTATTCTGTAAATGCTTTAAAATACGCTCTGCCAGAGAACGGGTAACGAGTCTGGAGAGATCATCAACAGAGGCAGCCGCAATGCGGGCAACACTTCCAAAATGCAGAAGAAGTCTCTGTTCTGTCTTTTCGCCCACTCCCTTTATACCGCTCAGAGCAGATTCAATCTGCGCCTTGCTTCTCAGCTTACGGTGGAAGGTGATACCGAAACGGTGAGCCTCGTCACGTATCTGCTGCAGAACCTTCAGTGCTAGGGAATTTCTGTCAATGAACAATGGATACGGATCGCCTACCCTGTATACCTCCTCCATTCTCTCTGCAAGTGCAATCAAGGTCAGTTTATCTGTCAGGCCAAGTTCTGCAAGAGCTTCAAAAGCAAAGGCAAGCTGTCCTTTTCCGCCGTCTATAACCACAAGCTGAGGCAGGTCATCAGGGGTTTCTGCCAGCATACGGGAATAACGCCTGTTCACAGCTTCCTTCATTGTAGCGTAATCATTGGCACCGACCACAGTCTTGACCTTGAAATGTCTGTAATCCTTCTTTGAGGGCACTCCCCCACGAAATACGACACAGGCTGAAACAGGATTGGTTCCCTGTATGTTCGAGTTATCGAAACACTCTATATGCTCAGGCAGCACTGGAAGATTCAGCTGCTGACGCAGTGACTCCATTACCAGCATCTTGTAGTTGTCCGGATCGGTACGCTCCCTCTGAAGCATGGCATTCATGCGCATCTCCTTGGCATTGCGAGCACTCAGCTCCAACAAGGCCAGTTTGTCTCCCCTTTGAGGAATCTTGAATTCCACTCCTTCCATATCGAAACTTGGCATGAAAGGAACGATTATTTCACTTGAAAGATCACCGAACTTTGCCCTGACCTCTCCTATGAACGTATCCAGGACATCTGCCTGATCTTCCTCAATCTGAAGTCTGAATCCGAGATTGAGAGATTGAACCACCGCTCCCCCTCTGATTCTCATAAAGTTACCGAAGGCCTCCGACGCATCCATTATAAGCGAGAACACATCCACATCTCCAAGAACGGAATTCATTACTACAGACTTGCTGTAATGCTTTTCCAGAGACTGCATCTTTTCCTTATAGACATTGGCCTGCTCGAAATCCATATTCTCGGCAGCCTCCATCATCTTGGACTTATAGTAACGGATGATCTCACGTCCGCCTCCCTTAAGCAGACGCACTATCTCTTCAATATTGTCATTATATTCCTTCTGTGAAATACCTCCGACACAGCAGCCCTTGCATTTCCCTATATGGAAATTCAGACAAGGACGTATCTTTCCTCTAAGAATCGTATCTGAGTTTATCTTATGATTACAGGTTCGGATCGGATAGAGGTTATGAAAAAGTTCTATCAGATTGCGGGCATGCAGCACGCTGCTGTAAGGACCGAAATAGCGTGAGCCGTCCTTGACCACATGTCTGGTGAGAAAGACCTTCGGATAGTCTCCGGCACTGACACAGATCCATGGATAGGTCTTGGAATCTTTCAGAAGGATATTGTAACGTGGCTTGAACTGCTTGATCAGATTGTTTTCCAAAAGCAGGGCATCCGCTTCAGATTCCACAACAGTATATTCCGCATCCGCAATCTTCGAAACCATTACAGCTGTCTTGCGGGTAAGCCTCTCGGCAGGGACAAAATACTGCGCAACTCTCTTATGCAGGTCCTTTGCCTTACCCACATAAATCACATTCCCCTCAGCATCATAATATCGATAGACACCAGGGGAATGTGGGAATAATTTTATTTTTTCCTTGATATTCAATTACTTGATATATTTAGAGACAGCAGCCTCAATACCCTCGAGTCCATGGAAACCTCTTTCAAGGATTGTTCCGTCAGGACCGATGAGCATAAGATGAGGGATACCTCCGATACCGTAGATGTCTGTAGGGATAGACTGGGCATTGTTTATATGATGCCAGTCCATGCCAAGCTCAGCAGCAGTCTCGATTGTATGTGACTGTGGCTTACGCTCCCATACTGCAATGCTGAGGATCTCAAGCCCTTTCTTCTTATAGTCATTGTAGACCTTCTGGATATTAGGAATCTCACGACGGCAAGGTCCGCACCAAGGTGACCAGAAATCCACGAGAACATAAGTACCCTTACCGACAAAGTCCGAGAACTTCACCTGCTTCTTGAGCGGCTGCGGATCAACACTTCTGTCATATCCGTACACATGCTCTACTGAGAAGTCAGTGAACTTCATGCCAGGCTTGGTATTGAGCTGGGCATTTGCCTCCTTCTCACGCATTGAAACGAATCTTGAACTTCTGATAGGCTCCTGAATGAAAGAAACAAGTTCTATCATCTTTTCAGGTTCGAGCTCATACATAGCATCAGCAACAACAAGAGTAGCAATAGCGTTTGCTGGATTAGCCTTTACTGTCTCAAACCAAAGTGCCTCTGCTCCCTCAGCATCCTTAGCCTCAGCAAAGGCCACAGCCTTTGCAGCATACGCAGAATATGCGCTCTGGATATATTCAGGCTCTGACTTCACAGTGAGATTCTCATTTTCAAACACGAGCTCCATCTCAGTGCCGTCTGAAACAAGGTAAGTACCATACTTACGGTCTGCACTCATAAGCATACCATACGAAGTGACATCAGCAGGAAGTTCAATGTAGAACTTTCCGTCAGTTACTGTAAGAGTTGTATCCACGCCATCGTGAAAGACCATAACCTCAGTAACGCTATCGTCGTTCACGACACCGGTAATCTTAGTAACATCACCTGGCTTCGATGCACACGAAGCCAACATAAAAGCAGCAAAGGCTGCAGCACAAAGTTTGATTTTCATAATATCAGTGTTTTATATACGTGGCAGTCTGCCTTCCGATCAGGGAAGACAGACCTGAAAATTATTTTCTTGCGCTAAGGTCAAGGATACGTACATTTCTGTACTTGAGACCTGCACCGTGACCGAGGAAACCGACATGACCCTTCTGGTTGAAGAGACCTGGATGGTTACGTCCGTCTACAGTGTAAGGGTTATTGTCGCTTCCGTCCGGAGCCACATCATGTCCCTTTGTAGCCTTGCGTACATTTGCCTCATTGATCACCTCACCGTTCACAGTAACCTTCACATTGTCACCCACTACGCGGATTTCCATCGTGCTCCATTCACCGAGCGGCTTATGAACGATTCTCTTGGCAGGAACGATTCCGTATACAGAACCATGTACCTGATAAGGTCTGAGGTTTGCGTAGATAGGAGCATCGTGGTCAAGCACCTGCACCTCACACATTCCGTGATATGCAGCATCAACTCCCATTGGAGTTCTGATACCGACACCATTGTTCACACCTTCCTTAAGGAAGCAGAACTCGAAACGGAAAACGAAATCAGTATATTCCTTCTCAGTATAAAGGTTCTTTGCTGCGCCATAGCTTGCAGTTACGTCAATACAGCCGTTTACAACCTGATATCCGACCTTGTCACCAACCCACTTGGAAAGGTCTGTACCATCGAAAAGCACCTCGAAACCGAGATTCTGCTCCTCCTCTGAAAGCTGGAACTTCTCAACAGGGGTAACATTCTCAAGAATCTTCTTGATGTCAGAGATAGCGTAACCATCATCAGCATCACCTGTGCTCTGGTAGTATTTGACTACATCAGCAAGAACCGCCTTAAGCTGGAAATAATCAAGCTCTGCAGCATTCTTGGATGCAAGTCTCTTTGCACCGTCAGCTGCAGTGCGTGCGGTCTCAGGATTTGAGATATACTCACCGATAACGGCAAATGCTCTTGGTATAGGTACCCAGCTCAGGGCTTCGAGAACATAGTTCACAGCAGATGGATCTGTTGCCTTGGCGAGAGCCTGGCAGTAATCCTCACACTTGCGGTTCTGATCTGTCACATTTGCATCAATGATGTCCACATATCTCTTGATATAATTCTGATTCTGATCAGCAGCACCAAGAAGAACAGGAGCCACATTGATATTCCTGATTGTCGAGAGAGCGTCAAGAGCCTTTGATGAACCTGCATCATACTTCGCACTGAGGTATTCGACTGCCTTGTCTGTACCGGCGCTTGCCAAAGCCGCGTAGAAACGCTCTGGATTCTTTGCTGAATCTGCAAATCCCTTGACAGTCTCATATGTCGCGTCATCAGAAAGCTGACTTATAGCCACAAACAATGCCTTCTCAAGAGCCTCAACATTATTCTCTGCTGCATCGTACAGTTTAGCTACAGCAGCTGCATCTGATTCTGTAACGACACCTGCAAGAGCACTGGCAGCTTTCGCAGCAACGTCCTCATCAGCAGATGTAACGTGAGCTAATACGGCAGGGGCAGCCTTTGTATTTCTCTTTACAGAAGCAAGATAGAGAAGAGCCTCGCATCTCTTGCCCTCAGCCTGTGGAAGAGCAGCGGCTACAGCTTCGCTAAGATCAACATCCACATATTTGAGAGCTTTGACAGCATTGTCAGAATATCTTCCGCCCAGCATTGCGAAAAGCTGGTCAGCAACCTGCTTTCCAGCAAGCTTAGCTGCTGCCTCAATTGCATTGGCACCAACTTCACCACCTGCATTAAGCTGGCTGAGTACAAGGTCGAGCTGAGACTGTACGTCCTTCTCGCCGAACCAATATACTACATCAGCCTTAGCCTCAGGTGAAAGCTTATTGTACATCTTTGCTACCTTAGCATAGAAAGCCTCATCAGCGAGATTCTCATAGGCAAGAAGAGCAGTCGTACGCACTGCACGATCCTCGCTCTTGAGGGCAGCGAGCATCTTTGAAGCACTCTTTGTACCCATGCTCTCTGCAAAAAGCCAGAGGGCCTTGCACTGATCCTTGCTCTGATTACTCTTTGCAAGAGCCTTGGCCTCATCAAACGGATATGTAGCTCTGAGTCTCGCCTCAAATGTATCCTCGTAAGGAGTCATGAGTCTGAGCTGTGACTCAAGGAACTGCTTGTTATACTTATCCTTGCAAGACTTGATGGCATTCTCGATACCTGTCTTTACATTAGCTTTTACATCCTCATTTGCAGGATCGGTAGCATATCGTACCACACCGACAATGGCATACTCTACAAGATTATTGCATGCAGCCTCTGCTGGCTTGAGCATGGATGCAAGCATCTCTACAGATGCAGGAGCAGCTGCTGCGACATCTGACATCTGCTCGGAATATTCCGCATGGTTCTGTGCCGGCATTGCAGCAAGAACGTCCTGAACTATTGTATCAACAGTTCTCTGCCTTGCATCCTGCGCAAAAAGTGAGCAGCAGAACACCAGGGCTGTCAAAATTGAAAATATAGTCTTTCTCATGATTTTTCCCTCCTTAGATTTTCCAGTTGCCTCTCATAGGCTGATCGATCAGCTGGTTGGCAGCATCATCATTGATGAAGAGCTGAGTCTTTGGATCAAAGTGAAGTGTTCTGCCAAGTCTGTGAGCTACGATACCCATGTTGACGATAGTACAGCTATGATATCCATTATCCTCATTAAGAGCAAATTTTCTCCTGTTATGCACACAATCAAGCCAGTCTGTATTCTGTGGCTTAGGGTCAGGAAGTTCGTTGATGACATCCTGTACATTAGGAATTGTGCACTCGAAGCCCTTGAAAACCTTTCCGAGAGGACCCTCGATATAAGGGACCTTACCCTGGCTCTCGAAGCCTTCACCCTCAAGGATGATCTTGCAGCCGTCTGCGTATGTGTATGTAACAGATCTCCAGATACCGATAGCATCAGAATGCTGCTGAGGAGCATCGATGTCAACCTTTACCGGGAAATCATTATCCTTACCGAGGATGTACTGTACAGGGTCGATATAGTGCTGTCCCATATCACCGAGTCCACCGCCGTCATAGTCCCAATATCCACGGAATGTGTCATGAGTGCGATGTCTGTTATATGGCTTATATGGTGCAGGACCGAGCCACATGTCATAGTCAAGCTCTGCAGGGACAGGCTGAGGTTCAAGATTCTCCTTACCTGTCCAGAAGAACTTCCATGCAAAACCTGTAGCACCTGAAATTCTTACTGTAAGAGGCCAGCCGAGAAGTCCGCTGTCAACGAGTTTCTTGAGAGGCTCTACAGTTGTTCCGAGGCCATAGAATGTATCCTTGAAACGGAACCATGTATTGAGACGGAAGATACGGCCGTTTCTCTTTACTGCCTCACGTACACGTTTACCCTCACCGATAGTACGTGTCATAGGCTTTTCGCAGAAGATATCCTTTCCGGCATTTGCCGCCTCGACAGACATGAGTCCATGCCAATGAGGAGGGGTTGCAATATGGACAATATCCACATTAGGATCGTGAATGAGTTCTCTGAAATCATGATACTCGGTCAGAGTCTCATTGAATTTCTGCTTTGCAAGATCACGAGCCTTGGCTAGGTGTGACTTATCTACATCGCAAAGAGCTACAAGACGACAACGCTCATCACTTGTAAAATGGTTGCTTGAGCGTCCGATTCCACCACAACCGATAAGTCCTTTTGTAAGCTGGTCACTTGGTGCAACGAAATTGTTGTCACCACCCATCTTTCCGAAGACATTTCTCGGCAGAATTGTGAAGGCAGCCGCGCCTAGGCCAGCTTTCTTCAAGAAACTTCTTCTGCTATTATCCATAATTGAATGTTATAAGTAGGTTAATAATTTATGCATTTCATCAGCATACAAATATATATAACCTTAGGATAAGACACAAAAAAAAGAGCAGGTTATCACCTGCCCTTTTCTGTATATGTAGAGTTTACAATTACTTGTTCTCTCTGCGTCCGCCACGGCCACCACGACGACGATCACCGCCACGGCCACCACGGTTATTGTTGTTGCTAGCCTGCTGCTGAGCTGCGATACCTGCGTTAGGTGAAAGATCCTTCTTTCCGTAAACCTCACCGTTGCAGATCCATACCTTGATACCAAGAACACCTACCTTAGTGTGAGCCTCAGCGAGTGCGTAGTCGATATCAGCACGGAATGTGTGAAGAGGTGTACGACCTTCCTTGATCATTTCGCTTCTTGCCATCTCGGCACCGCCAAGACGACCGCTTACCTGTACCTTGATACCCTCAGCACCAACACGCATTGCAGTTGCAATAGCCATCTTGATAGCACGACGGTATGATACACGACCCTCGATCTGACGAGCGATAGAGTCTGCTACGATGTGAGCGTCAACCTC
>JAEIGA010011274.1_pt1 | contig 13571 bp, 14 predicted proteins | sample 9270691 | NCBI WGS metagenome assembly JAEIGA01 (sample SAMN17057246, study PRJNA624740) | gut metagenome | biome: biome; isolation source: fecal sample | host: Bos grunniens | place: China: Xizang | collected 2019
ACTATTTAGACCAGATTGTAATATTGATAGAATAAACGACTCTGCAGAAAGAATTACTTTACCGACACTAAACAAAGAGGATGCTCTAGAAGCATTAGAAAAGTTTATAAGTATTGAAAAGGACTGGGTTCCAGAAAAATATGGAACATCTTTATACATTAGACCTTTCTTAATTGCAACGGCTCCAGAGCTTGGATTACATGAAATCGATGATTCTCAGTTTATTATTATTGCATCTCCAGTTGGTAATTACTATAAAGAAGGAATTAATCCAGTTAGCATTATGATTGAGAGCGAAGATGTACGTGCTGTAAGAGGTGGTACTGGATATGCTAAATGTGGTGGAAATTATGCTGCTAGTAATAGAGCGGCAGCAAGAGCTGAAGAAAAAGGATATTCACAAGTATTATGGCTTGATGGTGTAGAAAGAAAGTATATTGAAGAAGTTGGAAGTATGAATATTATGTTTAAGATTGCAGGTAAAATAGTAACTCCAAAACTAACAGGTTCAGTTCTTCCAGGAATAACAAGAAGATCATGTATCCAATTATTAAAAGATTGGGGATATGAAGTTGAAGAAAGATTAGTAAGTGTTGATGAAATTGGAGAAGCTGCTAAAAATGGAACACTTGAGGAAGTATGGGGAACTGGAACAGCTGCTGTTGTTTCTCCAGTTGGAAAACTTCAATATAAAGACAAAGATTATATCATTAATAACTTTGAAATCGGAGAAGTTACTAAAAAGCTATATGATGAATTAACTGGAATACAATGGGGATTAAAAGAAGATAAATATGGATGGTGTGTTAAAGTTAAATAATTAGAATTAAACATATATTGTTGAAAATGCAACAATATATAAACAACAAAATTTAAATATAAAAAATATTAGTAATAAAAAAATAACCAATTAAGATTAAACTTAATTGGTTATTTATTGGTTATTTTTACATTTAATAAATACTAAATTACTATCTTCTTCAAATTATCTATAATCTATCTCTTTAAACGTGTGAATATTGCTAATGCTAATAGAATTAATACGATACCAACTGCAATGAGTAAGATATTTATAATATTTGGTATTGAAAAAATCTCATTTTCTGCAGATGATGATGTGCTAACTGTAGTTGAAATTTGACCTGATGGTTGTGTGCTTGGAGTAGATGATTGATTTTGAGCTACTTCGTTTGCTACTGTATTATCTGCATGTACTACATTGCATAGACCAAAACATGCAAATGTTAATATTATTATTGATACGATTATTTTTGAAAAATATTTCATATTATTACCTCCAAATAAATTCAATAAATAATTATGCTATTATAATAACATAAAATAATAAAAAAAGTCTATATAAATTGAAAATAATATGATAGAATCTAAAAAAAGGAGGGCACTTATGAGTAAGCCACATAGCAAGTTGTATAATAAAACAAATTATGCTGATATTAGAGAAGTTATTCAAGATGGTATAAATAAATATCCAGATTGTGTAGCTTTTACGATTAAAAATAAAATCGGCAAGGATGTAGAATATAAAGATATAACATACAAGGAGCTTGGAGAAGATATAAACAATCTTGGTTCGGGTTTATTAAAGCTTGGATTGAAGGATAAAAAAGTAGCAATTATTGGACCAAACACATACGAATGGGCTCTTTCATATATTTCTGTTTTATATGGTGTTGGAATAGCAGTACCACTAGATAAAGGACTTCCAAATCAAGAAATTGAAGACTCAGTTATTAGAGGTGATGCAGAAGTTATTATCTTTGATCATAAATATATCGATACGATAAAAGAAATTAAAGAGAAGAATAATTCTAAGATTAAGAATTATATATGTATGCAAGATATCGAAGATGACAAAAGAGAAGATGGGATAAAGACATTATCTGAGGTAAAAGAGCTTGGTAAGAAAGAAATAGAAAAAGGAAACAGAGAGTTCTTTAATTTAGAGATAAATAATGAAAAAGCAAGCATTATTTTATTTACTTCTGGAACAACATCTCAGTCAAAGGCTGTAATGTTATCACATAAAAATATTGCATCAGATATTAATTCATTAAATGCAGCTGAAAAGTTATATTCTACTGATGTAAATATGCAAATGCTTCCATTCCATCATACATTTTCTTCAACAGGAATCATATTAATGCTTAATAATGGAGTTAGAAATGTATTTTGTGATGGTTTAAGATACATTCAAAGTAACATGAAAGAATACAAGGTATCTGTGTTTGTATGTGTACCACTTATTCTCGAAGCAATGCATAAAAGGATACTAGCAGAGATAAAGAAAAAAGGTAAAGAAAAATCTGTTAGCTTTGCTAAAAAGCTTAGCAAGTTTTTATTAAAATTTAAGATTGATATTAGAAAGAAATTATTCAAACAAATCCTAGATAACTTTGGTGGTAATATGAGATTTGTTGTAAGCGGTGCTGCTGCAATTGATAAACAAGTTGCTGAAGATTTTAATACATGGGGAATACTAACAGTTCAAGGATATGGTTTAACTGAAACATCTCCTGTCGTATGTGGAGAAAATGCTAAATTTATTAGATATGGTTCAGTTGGATTACCACTTGATGATATTACTGTAAAGATAGATAATCCAGATGAAAATGGAATTGGTGAGCTCTTAGTTAAAGGACCAAATGTAATGCTTGGATATTACAAAAATGAAGAAGCGACTAAAGAAGCGTTAGCTGACGGTTGGTATCATACGGGTGATTTAGGATATAGAGATAAAGATGGATATTTATTTATCACAGGTAGAAAGAAAAATGTAATAGTCTTTAAGAATGGAAAGAATGTTTTTCCAGAGGAATTAGAAGAGCTTGTAGATAAACTTCCATATGTTTCTGAATCACTTGTATTTGGATATCCAAAAGATGATGATTTAATAATTTCAATAAAAATTGTCTATGATGAAAACTACGTTAAGTTAAACATGAACAATATGTCTGAAGAAGAGCTTAAAGAAAAAGCTTGGAATGATATTAAAGAAATAAACCAAGAGGTTCCAAAGTATAAACATATGAAGAAAATTATATTAACTAAAGAGCCAATGATTAAGACAACTACAGCTAAAGTTAAACGATTTGAAGAGATTAAACAAATAGTAGATAATAAATTATTAGATGATTAGATAAGTTAGGAGATAGAAATGATTTCTAAAGTAATTGTTGCAAGTAATAATAAGAATAAAATTAGAGAGATAAAAGCAAAGCTTGCTGATTTAAATATTGAGGTATTATCTCAAAGGGAAGCGGGCTTTGATATTGAAGTTGATGAGACAGGAACTACATTTGAAGAAAACTCAATGCTTAAGGCAAAAACAATATATGATTTAGCTAAAGCACCAGTCATAGCAGATGATGGTGGATTAGAAGTGGATTTCCTAGATGGAAAACCGGGAGTGTATTCTGCAAGATTTTGTGGACCAGAAGCAACTGATAGAGATAGATACATGAAAATATTAGAGCTTATGAAAGATGTTCCAGATGAAAAGCGTACAGCTAGATTCAGATGTATAATTAGCTATATTGATGAAGAAGGAAAAGAGCATGCTTTTGAAGGAATATGCAATGGTAAAATTGCATATGAACCAATGGGAGATAATGATTTTGGATATGATCCAATATTTATGGTTGGTGATAAATCATTTGCTCAAATGACTGAAGAAGAGAAGAATAAAATAAGTCACCGTGGAAGAGCTGTTGATAAGTGGGTAGAACACCTAAAAGATGTAAAATAATTAGCAATGGAGATGAGTACAAATGATATATGAATTTGAAGTACCAGGAAAGATAATTGGTAAAGGAAGACCAAGACTTAATAGTTATACAGGAGCTGTATATACACCAACAAGAACAAAGGACTATGAGACATTGGTCGAACAATACTTTTTATTAAAATATCCAAGATTTAAACCTTTTGAGGGGAGAGTACATGTTGAGATTGAAGCTAATTTTGAAGTACCAAAATCTGCTAAAAAAGCTGATAAAGAATTGATGCTTGAAAATAAGATTAATCCAACTAAAAAACCAGATATAGATAATATTGTAAAAATAGTACTAGATGCTATGAATGGGATAGCATTTAAAGATGATACACAAATAACTAAATTACAGGTTGAAAAAATATATTCAGAAAATGAATGTGTTAAAGTAAGAATAAGCGAATACTAATAAAAGGACATGCTAAGCATGTTCTTTTTGCTTAAATATGTCGATAAAGTAGATATTTTGTAAATGAAAAAAAGTAATATTTCTTCCATTTCGTGAATATTATTATATTGAAATGAAAGAGGTGTATGGTGGGTAGATTAAAGAGAGTATTTTTATTAGTGAGTATTTTATTTACGGTTATATGTTTATCGCAGGTTGATTATCAGAATAATAGTAATTATGGATATATATTTGGACAAGCTGATATTGAACTTATAAAAAATTATAATATAACAACTAAAGAATCACATAACAATATAAGTAAGAGAGGTCTTTATTTGGGTTCAATCAATATCATAGAAAAATATTTAACAATCTATGTGATTTTGTACATTCTAAGGTATTATGTGAAAAGTAAGAAAGTAGATCTAAGCAGTACCTAAAATTGACATTATTACGTAAAAATGGTATTATATTAGTGTAGCATTTCAATTCGACCATTCGCGTGATGTTACCTTAAGGAATTATAATAAAGAATGTTATAGAATCTTTCTTTATGAATGGCAAAATTTTAACCATAGCAAAATTATGGTTGTTTTTGCTGTTGATAGAAGGGAGGTTCTTTTTGTTTATATACAACCAAATTTTATAATTTTTAAGGAGAATAATTATGAAAAAAGATGAATTAGAATTTTATGAAAATGTAAGAGACTGGGATTTCTCAATGATAAAGTATGAAAAAGAAGAGCTAACAGATTGGGATTTCTACAAGAAAATTGAGGAAAACACAAATGAAAAATCACTATGTCTTGATTTAGGATGTGGTGGAGGAGAGAATGTATTAAAAAAATACCCAAATGTCGGAATGGTAATTGGAACAGACTTTTCTCCAGAAATGGTAAAAACTGCAAATGAGAATTTAAAGGCTTATCCAGAGAAAAGAGTTAAATTTCTTGTAATGGACAACTTAAAAATGACATTTCCAAATGGAATGTTTGATTTAGTATCTGCAAGACACACAATAACTGACGCATACCAAATACGTGAGTGTTTAAAAGATGGAGGAGTACTTATTGTTCGTGGTATAGACAAAGATGATTGTTTGGAATTAAAGAAAATTTTTGGAAGAGGACAAGGAATGTACGACAAAATTGCAATTTCAGATTTAGACTATGGAAACATGAGAGGAGCGGGTTTCTCTGAGATAGAAAAAGTAGAGATACTTGTAAATGAGTACTACCAAACAGAAGCGGATTTAATGGCATTATTATTAAAAACACCAATTCTTGAAAGAAATACTGAAAAAGGAGAAATGGAAATGCCTCCAATTGAGAAAGAATTATTTGACGAGTACGTAAAGAAATTCAAGACTGAGAGAGGAATTCTTTTAAAGAGAAAATATTATGGAATAATTGCAAAAAAGTAATGTAACTATGATATAATACAGACGTAAAAGAAATTACAATCTAAAGCATAATTTATAGGAGACTGACATGGAGTATTTTGATGTGTTAAATGAACTTGGTGAATTTACTGGAAGAGTAGAAAGTAGAGAGGTATGCCATAAAGAAGGTTTATGGCATAGAGCAATATATGGTTTCATTGTTAATGAGAATGGAGATGTTCTACTACAAAAAAGAAGCAAGACTAAAAAGTTATGGCCAGACTTATGGGATATAACAGCTGGAGGTCATGTACTTTCTGGTGAATTTGGAGAACAAGCACTAATTCGTGAAGTAAAAGAAGAGCTTGGTATTGATATTACTTCTGATGAGGTAAAATATCTGGTGGGATCAACATCTATCAATGAAAAAGGAAACATTGTAAATAAGCATTTTAATGAATGTTATTTAATTAATAAAGAGGTGGATATCAAAGATATAACACTTCAAGAAGAGGAAGTATCAGATATTAGATGGTTTCCTAAAGAAGAGATACTAAAACGTATAGATAATGGATATGAAGGATTAACAGAAAAATCTGGACCATGGAATTTCTTAAAAAAATATTTTGAATATTTAAATAAATAATTTAAAGGGGGACTTTTTTATGCAAGAGAAAAAAGTATTATGGAATGATAGAAAGAGAATTATATTTGGGTTACCTTGGACATTTACTAAGTATAAATTAACTGAGGAAAAATTAATAATTCAAACAGGATTCTTAAATATTAAACAAGAGGAAGTAAGACTATATAGAATTATTGATGTAACATTAAATAGAACATTTGGACAAAGAATATTTAAACTTGGTACAATTCATTGCTGCTCTGCAGATAAAAGTACTCCAGAGTTTGATATAAAGAATATTAAGAATTCAGAGGCTGTTAAGGAGCTATTATCTGATAAGGTAGAGCAAGAGCGTCAAAGAAAGAGAGTTTCTAGCAGAGAATACATGGTAGCTGACGATGATCATGATGACGACGATGATGATTTACATAACTATTAGTATGTGATATAATTGTTAAAATTTATTTTAGGAGAAAAGAAATGAATAGAAAATGGGATTTAAGAGGTAAAATAAAACATAGGGGCTTCGGCTGCCAAGCTATTACAGCGAGATAACGCTATATAGGTTGTAATAGTTTATATTTAATATATAGCGGTTATATCTCGCTTATTAGAATTAATAATTAGTAATAGTAAGGAGATATAATAATGATAGAATTAGATATAAAAGATTTAGTAAAAAATTATGGAATTAAGAACGTATTAGACGGATTAAGTTTTGAAGTAAAGTCTGATGAGAGAGTTGCTCTTATTGGTCAAAATGGATGTGGTAAATCTACAGTACTTAGTATCATTAATGGTGATGAAACGATTGATGGCGGTAAAGTAAATATTAGAAATGGTGCTAGCATAAAGATGCTAAAGCAAATTTATGAAAAACGAGATGTAGATTGTACTGTAGAAGAGTTTCTAATGGAAAACTTTAGCAAATGCTTTGAATTGGAGAAAAAAATAAAAAGCATTGAAGAAGAAATGAGTATGGAAACAAACGAAAATATACTTCAAAAGCTTGTTAATAAATACGGAAGAATTCAAGATGAATATGTACTAAATGGAGGATATGAAATCCAGGAGAAATATAAGAAAATATGCTCTGGGTTTAAATTTGATGACTTATTTTTAAATAGTAATTACAACACTTTAAGTGGTGGAGAAAGAACTAAATTAAACCTTGCAAAGATTTTAATGAGTAATCCAGATATTCTTCTGCTAGATGAACCAACAAACCATTTAGATATTGAAACACTAGAATGGCTAGAAGAGCTTCTATCATCATATAAAGGTACAATACTTGTTGTATCACATGATAGATATTTCTTGGATAAAATAGCTACAAAGACAGTTCTTATTGAACGAGGTAAAGCTAAAATATATTATGGTAATTATTCTTATTTTCTTGAAGAAGATGAGAGAAGAACGTTAGCAGAGTTTGAGAATTACAAGAGTCAGCAAAAGCAAATCGAAAAGATGAAAGAGTCTATAAAGACTTTAAGAAAGTTTGGAGATATTGCTCAAAATGAAATGTTTTATAAAAGAGCAAAGAGCATCGAAAAACGTCTTGAGAAAATGGATGTACTTGGGAAAGTAGAGCTAGATAAGAAAAAAAGTACTATAAATTTGGTAGCGGGTGACAGATCAGCTAATGATGTTATAAAAGTTAAGCATTTGTATAAAAGCTTTGGTGATAAGGAATTATTTAAAGATTTTAATATGAATGTTTATCGTAAGGAACGAGTTTGTATTATGGGTAAGAATGGATCTGGAAAGAGCACGCTTATAAAGATGATAATTGGTGAACGAAAAGACTATGAAGGAAATATAGAGCTTGGCTCTAACACGAAAATAGGATATATTCCACAAGAGCTAAACTTCAACAATAAGGAAGAAACAATTCTTGATTATATGCTTAATAATACAAGTATGGGAGAGACTGAAGCTAGGACTTACTTAGCGAAGTTCTCATTCTATGGAGAAAATGTATTTAAAAGAATTAGAGAGTTATCTGGTGGAGAAAAAGTTAGATTAATACTAGCTATGTTAATGCAAAAGAATATAAATCTATTAATTTTAGATGAACCAACAAATCATTTAGATATAGCATCAAGAGAAGCTCTAGAAGAAAGTCTAAAGAATTATGAGGGGACAATCTTATTTGTATCTCATGATAGATATTTTGTAAACAAAATATCTACCAGAAGACTAGCAATTTGAATAAAAATGTGATATAATAACATGAATTTCATCCGAAAGGAGTGAAAAAAATGTTGACAGAATTCATTGCCCTTGTTGTACAACTTTTCTTGATATACATTGTGGTAAAGCTCAGCTACAAGTTTACCAAATTGATTATCAAGATTATGTTATACGCCATAGCAATAGTTGTCGCATTACATGTATGTCGGTTTCTTGTCGCAGTATTCATTACGCTGATATGAGTAACTGCGTAAAAAACCGAGAAGGCAGCACAAAAAAATGTGTTGCCTTCTTTTTTTATTAAATGATATAATGCAAATTAATAAGGAGGTAAGACTATGTCTAGAGAATTTATTGTTAAAAAATGTATGAAATGTGGAGCATATGTTAAAGTGTTCGAAGATTGCACTTGTGAAAATTGCGGAATAAAATGTTGTGGTGAGGAAATGAAAGCATTAATGCCAAATTCAGAAGATGCTGCTTTTGAAAAACATGTTCCAACATATGAGATACAAGGAGAAAAAATATTAGTTAGAGTTAATCATGTGATGGAAGAAGAGCATTATATTGAATGGATTGCTATAGTATTTGATGATCATGAGAAGATAACATACTTTAAACCAGGAGATGAGCCAGTAGCTCATTGCAAATATGTTCCTGGTTCAACAATATATGCTTATTGTAACAAGCATAATCTATGGAAAGCTGATGTTAAATAGAATCAAGAACAACTATAAATCATTGACAATACGTGGTTTATGATGATATAATCGGCTAATCAGAGTTAAAACTCTGGTAGGAAAAAAACTTCATACGCGCACTTTTTAGTGCATAGGCCTTACGACTTTTAATGAGTGAAAAAAATGTTGTCAATCGGTTTAGTTTTGGTGCTTGTCTTGGACTTCATCATTTCGTGGAGTAACGCACATACGTGTGGTACTGTGTGGAGTGAGTCTAAGGCAACCGGTGGGTTCTTCCGGGTCAACGTAGTTGCAGGCTACATCATGTCGATTATCGGATTTACTCAGGTGTACGGAATCATTTATATTGTACTTTTCTACTATATTGGTCCGCACATTGAGAAATTACAGAATATCGACTTTGAGCAGTTTGCTATGTTGTCTTCCGATTTGCTCTTTGTTGCGATTGGATTCGCAATTATCCCGACAGGTTTCCTGATCTGGATTAATAGCTTGAGAGCATTTTGGAAACATAAGACATTGAAGAACGGTCTGGTTGGTGGATGGAACACGTATGCGCAGGTTAGAAATACCGTAACGGTCGCTCGTGAGATGCCGTCTGCTGTCGGAAGACTCTTTGAAGCATTCTTTGGAGGAAAAGGAAAGAAAAAGAAGTCAGATGGTGCAGTGGCACTCTTGGTCGTCTTTGTTACGATTCTAGCACTTCTTGCTGGTTACTTCACAGCATCGGCTATTATGAAAAAGGCTGATAAGGAGTATGATGCATTTGAAGGCATTTCTGCGTGATTTGGTTTTATACCGGAATGATGAAATATTCATTCCGGTATTTTTATGTTTTTTATTTGACAGATGTTTTTAGCGCGTGATACAATAAATCAATGTATTTTTTAGAATACAATCCTTGAAAAAGGAGGAACTGTATGGAAAATGAAAGAAGAGATGTAATTACTGAACAGAGGAAACCTCTATATATTGTTAGTGATTTTCATGGTATCTATGATGCAATTACACTTGTAAAAGATCAATTAAATAAAGGTAAAAGAGTTGTTATTCTAGGAGATTGTATGGATCGTGGTAATGAAGGAATCCGTCTTTTATCTGAAATAAAGAAAATGGTAGAAAATGGTGAAAGCGTATTATATCTACCAGGTAATCATGATGATAATTTATATTCTAAAGTTAGACATTTTGTTGAGACATATAGAATGAATCCAAAAGAGTTAACCGATGAGATGGTTGAGATTTTTATTGCATTCATGAGAACAGCAAAATTTACTATACATGCTAGAATAAATGGTCAAGTTCAAACATATAATGAAATAACAGAAATGACTAAGACACCGGAAGGCTTAAAAGAATTTTTTGAGTTAATGATGTGGCTTGAGGAACAACCATTACTAAAAATTGAAACAGACTGTGATGGTAAAAAAATAGCATTAGGTCATGCTGCATTTGATATGGATTTATATGAGATGGAAGAGCCATTAACACTAAAAAGTAAAGCAAAACTTGAGAGTGATTACAAAGATTTAGAATTAATTGATGCAGATATAGATGAGCTTGATAGTATGGATAAAGAGTGTAAAAAAGCGGATGCTTGTTTATGGTATAGAAATCCAGCAGATGAAAGTGTAAGTGATTTTATAGGTGCTGTTAGACTACCAACGGAATCAGAAGCAGATATAATTGTTGTAGGACATACTCCAAAACAAGGAGAAGTAGAAATTATTGGTGAAAACATAACAAGAACAGCAATAGACGTTGATGGTGGAACAGTTGACTGTTATTTATCAGGTGAAGGAGAAATGCTTAAATTTGAGCCATCAATCGAAAGCAAACCAAGTAAAACAATGGTCGAGCAATTTGTTATTGTTGGAAAAAGAGGAGCACATGAAAAGCTTGGACTTATGGATGAATATGAACCAGCTAAGGAAGAGTTTGAAACAGAGGAATCAGATAGTGATATGAAAGTATTTATTCCAAAGTTTGATCCTAAGAAAAAAATAAATCAAGATCCCGATCCAGATGATGATTTTGGTGACATATAATTATAATGAAACAGCTAGTAACTCTAGCTGTTTTTACTTTGCCAATTTGAGTTTAACTGGGAAATATGGTATAATAATAGGTGCAATAAAAACAATGTGCCTTGAAAGGAGGTCCAATATGAAATTCCGGAAAGATGTCTTTACTATCGTAATGGCAGTGATTCTCATGATGTCCATGGGATTTACTGTAAACGCAGCGGAGACGCAGCAGGTGTACGAGGAGCCTCGTATCACCGAAGAAGCAGATGTCGCAGCAGACCCTGCAGAGAGCGAGGCATGGGCATGGGTGCTCATCATCTGGATGGCGTCATGGGTTCTTATCCCTGGCGGGCCCGTTCTGATGTCTGCCGTCGAGGACATCGTAGAAAAAAGACGGAAAAAGAATAAAATTTCACTCGAGAAATGACAAAATGGACCAGGTCCCACAGATGTATATCTGTGGGTACTTTTATTTATACTTGTGTCTACATAAGAAGTATGATATAATTGTTCGTGCATTAATAAATGTTGCTCCTTTTTAGGCGGGCTAACCGCCGGATACAGCTTAGGGTAACTTTATTAAAATAATAAAAGGGAGGTCCGAAAAATGAATATTCGGAAAATCACGTACGCAGTCTTCTTGGTGCTGATGCTCTTTGCAATGCCGATTAAGGCATATGCAGATACCATCACCATCGAGTCGCAGGGAATCACTGTGACCACAAAGGAGACACCGACCGAAACTGTTGTCATTGACAAGATGGAGGTGCTCAGTGATGGGCAGATCCAGGCTATCAAGGACGCAGGTACAAAACTCAGCATCTACAATGTTGGACTCTACGTGGAGATGACAGAAAAAGCAACAAGTAGCCAGGAGTATGCCAAAAGTTTGGCTGAGCAGAGATTCAATGAACTTCTTCCGGCAGAGAACAGCGTAATGATTGTTTTCTCGTTCTACGAGAAAGCAGGTGCTTACTACGGCATGTATTACAATGTGCAAGGTGACCTGCAGGAAAACCGGATAAGACGGATTATCGATGGCACGTATCACGAGTTCAAAAGTGATTCGACGTGGATTGCTGGAAGCTTTGAACAGGTGGTTGATTACCTCACTGAGGTAGAGTACAATCTGATTCATGCTGATGAAATTGCCGAGCAGAGACACGCAGCAATGCTTACTTTTGGAAAAATCTCAAGAGCGATGCTCGAATGCTTTGCAATCGTTGCCATTATTTATCTGGTCTGGGAAATGAAGACCAGAGAAAAAGCATATAAGGAACAGCTTGGCAAAAGGAATAAGGAGATTGACAGTTTAGGGGAAGAGTTGGAACAGCGAGATGGTAAAATTAATGAGCTGAAGACAGCATGTGGAGACCTTTTGACATGGAGAGAAGATGCAATTAAGTCTACCCCGGAGCTTGAAGCACGGATTGAAAAATTTCGTGCCAAAAAACGAGCTAGACAGTTTGATGAAACCTACCAAAATGCTGAAGGGTTTGATACCATTTCCAGAATGATTTCTGAGTTTGACGCAATGTCTGAGCTTACGAAATCTTTCGTAAAACTCAATATTGAGGAGGCAAGACAGAAGCTGGAAACGCTGACAAAAGAGGCAGCTGAAAGAGCATCTAAGAAAATTGAGGATGCTTGTAAGCAACCAGCTGATAGACATCATAGGGATTCGTACGATAATGCGATGACCTATTACAATGGTTTACCGCCAGCCATCAAGATTCTCATTGCTGCTCATCTCATAAGTCGACTGAATAATAACCATTCTGCTGCGCAGAAAGATTACAAGCGTCACCGGAACATGAGTTCATCTTCGTCGAGTATGATGTCGAGATCCTATCAGTCAACAGGAAGTCACCATCATAGCAATGGTTTTCATTCTGGTTCTTTTGGTGGCCATTGTAGTGGAGGACACTGAGTTTTGTAGCGGATGAACGAAAACATTTAAGGACAAGGTACCCCGGATGCAATATCCGGGGTACTTTTATGCTCTAAAATATATTTGAATTAATAGAAAAAATATGATAGAATACGCAAATAGTGATGAGGATTAGCAAGGTAGGTGATTAATATGATGTTTAAGAAAATAATTAAAGAGATATGTGAAGAAGAAAATATTAATTATAGTGTTATTTCTAAAGACTGGATTATTGTTCTTGAAAAGAACGGAAAAACTAATCTAATAACTGGATATAAATTTGGAATTAATAATCATGCATTAGGAGAGCTTCTTGATGATAAGTATGCTACTTTTGAGTTACTAAGCAAAAAGGAAGTTCCAATAATTGAGCATAATATTTTATATGGACCAACTAATAAGAATTCCTATGCGGTAGGTAGCAATAGTATAGAATATGTTGATAAACTATTTAATAAATATAATAAAGACGTTGTATTAAAAATAAATGATGGTACATGTGGTGCTAATGTTTTACATATAAAGGATAGAGA
>JAEIGA010011275.1_pt1 | contig 13571 bp, 10 predicted proteins | sample 9270691 | NCBI WGS metagenome assembly JAEIGA01 (sample SAMN17057246, study PRJNA624740) | gut metagenome | biome: biome; isolation source: fecal sample | host: Bos grunniens | place: China: Xizang | collected 2019
ATTGACAACGGTCATGTTGCCCTTCAAGAATTCAATCAGTTCGTCGAAGTTTGCAGCGTATTTACCACCGTGCTCTGCACGATAAGCCTCCTGTGCAGTTCTAATGTCAAGAAGACGGCTGATGACAACATCGTCGCGCTCTATTCTGTCTTTTTCAAAGTTGAGCGGTGAGGTTACGCTGTCGAAGTTTGCATAGACAAGCAGAACAACAAAAACCAACAAAGCTACATTTAATACTTTTTTCATTGTTATATCTTTTTATTTGATTATTTTCGTGTTACAAAAGTAAGATAAAAAAACGAATATACCTTTTTATATACTATTTTTTTATAAGTAAAAGTGATAAATAGATATTTAACCTCGCAAATTAAATTAAATTTTCCTTTCAATCCAACACCTGAGCAGGAAAAAACGATAGAAAAATTGTCGGATTTCATTCTATCGGCCGATGAACGGAAGGTTTTTCTTTTGTGCGGATATGCCGGAACCGGAAAGACATCGCTAATCTCTGCGCTTGTGCGGACAATGGAACAACTGGAAAGGAAAACGGTGCTGCTTGCTCCCACAGGCAGGGCTGCAAAGGTCTTTTCGTCCTATTCGGGGAAAAGTGCGCGCACCATACACAAATGTATTTACAGGCAGAAATCCATTATGGACAGTTCTGTGTTCACGCTCAATGAAAACAGGATGCAGCATACTCTTTTCATTGTTGATGAGGCGTCAATGATTTCCAATGAGAGCAATACTATGACCGGTTCGGGAGGCTTGCTCGATGATCTGGTTGAATTTGTATATTCGGGGCATGGCTGTTCAATGCTGTTGCTTGGTGATACGGCGCAGCTTCCTCCTGTGGGTGAGTTCCACTCACCGGCATTGACAGAGGGCTATCTGCGCTCAATGTTACTCAATGTAACATCGGTTGAGCTAAAACAGGTCATGCGACAGCTCGAGGATTCGGGAGTACTTTACAATGCCACGATGTTGAGGGAAAAAATAGAGATGGAGGACGCATATGACTTGCCGCAAGTGAGGATGAGAGGCTTCCCGGATATCTGTAGCGTGCATGGCGAAGAACTTATTGAAGCCATTGAGAACTGTTATGACAAGGCAGGAGTTGATGAGACGATTGTTCTGTGCCGGTCGAACAAACGCGCCAATGTCTATAACGAGGGTATACGCCGGCGCATTCTATACCGCGAGGAAGAACTGAGCCGTGGCGACATGCTCATGATTGTAAAGAACAACTATTACTGGCCCGAGACTCTGGGCAAGGAGGACAAGACGCTGCTTGAGAAACTTGATTTTATCGCTAACGGTGACATGGCCGAGATAATCCGCGTGCATGGCACCGAAGAGATGTACGGTTTCCGCTTTGCCGATGTTACACTCTCCTTGATAGACTATGAGGATTGTGAGATAGATGTAAAGATTATGCTCGATACGCTCACGAGTGAATCGCCCTCCTTGACAAGGGATGAGAACGAACGCCTGTTCAACGCTGTGTGGGAGGACTATCCCGAAATCCGTTCAAAACGCAAACGGATGGAGGAGATACGCAAGAACCCCTATTACAATGCCCTGCAGGTTAAATATGGCTATGCCGTCACTTGCCACAAGGCGCAGGGTGGTGAATGGAAACGGGTATTCATTGACCAAGGGTATGTTGGCGAAGATATGGTCAACCCCGACTATTACCGCTGGCTATATACGGCATTCACGCGCGCAAGCGAGAAACTCTATCTGGTGAATTGGAAAGAACAATAAGAAGAGGGGAGCGGCGAATCGCCGCTCCCCTCTTCTTATTGTGATTAAGGTTCAAATATTATCCCTTGATGATTTCGAATACCTTGTCGATTGCGGCCTTCACACCCTCCGGGTTCTTTCCACCGGCCTGTGCGAAATGTGCCTGGCCACCACCGCCACCCTGCATCTCGCGCGCAGCCTGGCCTACAATCTTGCCGGCATTCAAGCCCTTCTCTACAAGGTCTGCACTTACGGATATTGTCAGCTGTGGTTTCTCGTTATATACGCTACCTACTACAACAAGCAGGTTCTCTGTCTGCTCCTGACGAAGCATGAACACGATGTCCTTGACTGTTGCAGGTGCCATAGGAAGCACGGCGCTGATGTATCGCATGCCGTTGAACTCCTTGATGTCCTTGAGCAGTTCGGCCTTGACCATAGTGGCCTTCTCCTTTGCATATGCCTCAATCTCCTTCTTCAGCTCGGCATTCTCGGTAATTGACTTCACGATTGTAGCCTTGAGGTTAGGAACATTGTTGAACAATGCCTGGATCTCCTTCAAAAGGTTCTGCACCTTGTAGTTGTGGTTCTCAAGGGCTTCGCCTGTGATAGCCTCGATGCGGCGCACACCTGCAGCAACAGAACTTTCGCTAACGATCTTTACCATACCGATATTACCGGTAGCAGCAACATGTGTACCACCACAGAACTCAATTGAAGAACCGAACTTTACAACGCGTACATGGTCGCCGTATTTCTCGCCGAAGAGTGCAATGGCACCAAGTTTCTTGGCCTCCTCGATGGGGATGTTGCGGTAGTCGGTCAAAGGTATGTTCTCGCGGATGCGTGCATTTACAATGCGCTCAACCTGCTCAATCTCCTCGTCTGTAACCTTCTGGAAGTGTGAGAAGTCGAAACGGATACCATCGGGGGTTACAAGTGAACCCTTCTGCTCAACATGTGTGCCCAATACCTGACGCAACGCCTGGTCGAGCAGGTGTGTACATGAGTGGTTTGCAGCACAAGCAGCGCGCTTTGCCTTGTTTACCTCTGCAACAAATTCTGCAGCAGGGTCTGCCGGCAACTGCTTTGTTATGTGGATTGGAAGATTGTTCTCCTTCTTTGTGTCAACGACCTCAATGCGCTCGTCGCCACAAACGAGGTAACCTGTGTCACCTACCTGACCACCGCTCTCGGCATAGAAAGGAGTCTCTTTGAGAACAATCTGATAGAATGTCTGGTTTTTCTGCTTTGTCTGGCGGTAACGGAGGATAGATGTTGTGCACTCGGTGTTGTCATATCCGACAAACTGGCTCTCGCCCTCGCCGACAGTCACCCAGTCTCCATTCTCAACGGCAGCAGCGTTGCGGGCGCGTGACTTCTGCTTTTGCATCTCCTCGTCGAACTGCTCCATGTTCACGGTAAGGTTGCTCTCGCGGAGGATGAGCTGTGTAAGGTCAATCGGGAAACCGAATGTGTCATAGAGTGTGAATGCCTCTACACCGCTTATCTCGTTGTTGCCTGCAGCCTTTGCTGTGGCAATGATTTTGTCGAGCAAGCCCATGCCGGTCTCCAATGTGCGAAGGAATGAATCCTCCTCCTCCTTGATGACCTTTGTGATGAGTTCCTGCTGCTGCTTCAACTCGGGATAAGCATCGCCCATGTTCTCTATCAATGTTGGAACGAGCTTGTACATGAAAGCCTGCTTCTGTCCAAGGAATGTGTAGCCGTAGCGCACTGCACGACGCAGGATGCGGCGGATAACATAACCGGCCTTTGCGTTTGATGGAAGCTGACCGTCTGTGATTGAGAACGAGATGGTTCTGATGTGGTCGGCTATAACACGCATTGCAACATCAACCTGTGCGTCGCAGCCATACTCCTTGCCCGAAATGGCGCCGATAGCCTTGATGATTGGCTGGAACACATCGGTGTCATAGTTTGACTGCTTGCCCTGGAGTGCCATGCAAAGACGCTCGAAACCCATACCGGTGTCGATAACCTTCGCGGGGAGTTCCTCCAAGTGGCCGTCGGCCATACGGTTGAACTGCATGAATACAAGGTTCCAGATTTCAATAACCTGTGGATGTGAACCGTTCACAAGGTCGCGACCGTTGATCTTTGCTCTCTCCTCGTCATCGCGAAGGTCAATGTGGATCTCGGAACATGGACCGCATGGACCGGTGTCGCCCATCTCCCAGAAATTGTCCTTGTGGTTACCGTTGATGATTCTGTCGGCCGGCAAGTGCTTCTCCCAGATTGCTGCCGCCTCGTTGTCGCGTGCAAGACCTTCGGCCTCGCAACCCTCGAATACGGTTGCATACATGCGCTCCGGGTCAAGTTTCACCACCTGTGTCAAGTACTCCCATGCCCAGTTGATGGCATCCTCTTTGAAGTAGTCGCCAAAAGACCAGTTGCCGAGCATCTCGAACATTGTGTGGTGGTATGTGTCGTGTCCAACCTCTTCAAGGTCGTTGTGCTTGCCGCTTACGCGAAGACACTTCTGTGAGTCGGCAACGCGTTTGCTCTTTGCCGGTGCATTGCCAAGAATGATGTCCTTGAACTGGTTCATTCCGGCGTTGGTGAACATGAGTGTTGGGTCGTCCTTGACAACCATGGGAGCAGAAGGGACAATGAGGTGGCCCTTGCTCTCAAAAAAATTCTTGAACGAATCTCTGATTTCCTTTGATGTGAGCATATTGATGTTTGTTTAATTTGTCAGTGTTTCAAAATTTCCTCCCGCGCAAGCGCGATACCCGTATGCGCAAGATTTCGCAAATTTACAACATTTTGGGGAATAAATCGCTGTCAATGCAAATAATATTGAAGTTGTACCTCATCTTTGCTGTCCGAAAGCGCTTTGGGCAAATATTATTTGGTTGAAAAAAGATGTTTTACTAAATTTGCCATATCTTTAAGGGAATTAAATGCGAAAGAAATACTACACATTCAATCCGGACACAAGAACATATGACCGTGTCTATCCGAATTTTGCACAAAGATTTCTCACTAATTTGCGTCGTGCGATATTCTTTGTCATTTTTGGCGGTGTTACATTCCTTGCATTCCATTTATTCGTGGATGAACCGACTGTGGCAGAGGTCGAGAGCGAGAAGACATATGTCTCTTCCCAGTACAAGCAACTGCTGCTCCAGTATGAATTGCTGTCGCAGCGTGTTGACCATCTGACTGATGTCATCGACGAGGTTTATAAGCATGACAACAATCTCTACAGGGTTATGCTTGAGGTTGAGCCTGTTTCGCCCGAGGTCCGCAATGCCGGATACGCCGGAACAAACAGATACGATGGGCTCATGAGGCTTGATGAGGCTGAATTCGTCGTGGAGATAGTGCAGAAGGTTGACTTGCTTGAGAAAATGGTCTGCATGCAGATAAAGTCCTTTGATGAGTTGGTTGCACTGCGCAAGGAACACAAGGAGAGGTTGAATCATATCCCTCAGATACAGCCAATCAAGAACGAGGACCTCAAACGAATGGCGTCGGGTTATGGTTACAGAATTGATCCTGTATATAATGTGCGTACTTTCCACAAGGGTATGGATTTCGCCTGCGACAAGCAGACTCCGATATTTGCTACGGCAGACGGAGTGATTGAGCATGCCAGATGGATGTCAGGCTATGGCTATACCGTAGTGATTGACCACGGTTATGGTTACAAGACTCTTTACGCGCATCTGCTCGATAAGAATTTCCTTGTAAAGAAGGGACAGAAAGTCAAGAGAGGCCAACAGATTGCCCTCAGTGGAAATTCGGGAAAGAGTACCGGACCACACTTGCATTATGAGGTGATTCATAACGGAAAGCATATGAACCCCATCAATTACTATTTTGATGATCTGAATCCCGATGAATATGAGCAGATGCTCCAGATGGTCGACAATTACGGAAAGACATACGAGACTGATTATTTAAAAGAAACCCAAAACGCTCCCGAACATGGCACTCAACCTGAATAAAGACCTTAAGATGTACTATTCAATCAAGGAGGTTGCAAAAGAATTGTCTGTAACAGAAACCACACTTCGCTATTGGGAGAGTGTGTTTCCTCAGGTTTCGCCATATAAGGGCGCGAATGGAGTACGTCGGTACACAAAGGACGATATCGCAACTTTGCGTACAATCGTATATCTTGTGAAGGAGCGTAAGCTTACTCTTGCCGGTGCAAAGAAACAGTTGAAGAATGGCGGCCCCAAAGAGAGTGCCGAGACAAACAGCGATGTGATAGATCGCCTGAAAAGAATAAAGAATGAGCTTCTGGGTATAAAGCAGGAACTTGATGCTTTATAAAATTGCCGTGACATTCGTTGCCGGCATTACAACAGCGGAGAAAACAGTTTTATGAAAGATTCTGCGCAACGCTTGAAGAACGAGCGTTGGCGGTATTCATTTGTCGTTAGCAACCGGCATTCTCCTTGGTCGTTCAGGAATTGTTCTTTCAACTCTTGGGCAACAGTCTTGTCGTATACAAATGCGCTTACCTCAAAATTGTAGAAGAAACTTCTGAAATCGAGATTTGTCGATCCTATGGACGAGATGTAGTCGTCGCAGACAACGGTCTTGCTATGAAGCATTCCGCTACGGTACAAATAGATTTTTATTCCGGAACTGAGAAGGCCGCCCAAGTGTGACATCGTTGCATAATCAGCAATAGTGCTATCCGATTTCTCGGGAATCATCAGCCTGACATCAACGCCAGACATTGCTGCATTCTTCAATGATTGCAGGAATAACTCGTCGGGCATGAAGTATGGCGTCTGTAGATAAATGTATCCTTTGGCTTGCGAAAGAATCTTTATGTAACCGCCTACTATAGCTCTTGTTTCACCAACCGGGTTTGATGTTACAATCTGTGCAAATGAATTCCGGCATCCGTCGGTTACGGGGAAATATCGTTTGCCGCTGAGCATGGTGTGGTTTGCAAAATACCAGTCGACAAGAAATGATTCCTGCAGCCCATTGACCGCCATGCCGCGCAGCAAAAGCATTGTGTCGCGCCATCCCATTCCTTTTATGCCTTTGAGATATCTGTCGGCAATATTGCATCCGCCAATCATGCCCACTTTACCGTCAACGATTACAATTTTTCTATGGTTGCGGTAGTTGAACCTGTTCGAAAGAATCGGGAATCTGACCTTCAGGAAAGATTCTACATATATGCCGGCACAACGCATGCTTTCAAAAAAGTCCTTCTTGACTTTCCAGCATCCAACGCTGTCATATATCAGACGCACCTCGATGCCTTGTCTGGCTTTGTTGACAAGTGCGTCACGCAAGCGGCAACCGAATTCATCATCTTCAATGATGTAGAACTGCAAATGTATGTGGTCCCGGGCTGCTGAGATTATTTTGAAAAGCCGTTCTGCAAATACTGTCGTGTCGTTTATGATTTCGGTTTCGTCAATGGAAAGCAACGATGCCGAGGCGCTGTTTTCGAAATATGTGGCAAGCGATTGGTACTCGGGCTGTATATGGCCTTTGGCATCGCTGTTTACCTCGGGTGTGCTGCGTTGTTTGATCTGTGACAGCAAGCGTTTTCCTGCCAGCCTCTTCTTGCGTGTCTTGCGGCCGAAAAAGAAGTAGAGTACCAGGCCAAGAAAAGGCATGAAGATGAATACCATAATCCACGCAAGTGTCTTTACGGTATCACGGTTTCTCAGCATTATCCTGATTATAATGAATATTACAATAATCCAATATAACCAGTAGAGAATACCCATTATGGCAGCATTACTCCAACTCATTCTTTTTACTACTTTCTGCGAAGATAAACATAAAGAAGTAAAAAAGAGACAAAAAACCGCTGTTTTTTGTCTCTTTTATGGTGCTTAGAAAGGTCTTCTGCCGCCAGGAGGCATCATTCCTGCCGGTGGCATGCCTGGAGGAGGTGTCATTCCTGCCGGTGGCATGCCGTAACCGCGTGCGCCCTCTCCCTTTTTGTTGTTCTTGCCTGCTGTCTCGTTGAATTTGTATGATATGTTCAGCATGCAGTAGCTGTATATCGCATTGCTCTCCGAATCTCTGCGGTAGAGCGCATCTACAACACGGCTGATGTTGCTCTGCTGTTGCAGGATATCATAAAGCTGGAGTGACACGGTAAGGGCATTCTTCGGGAGAAAACTTGCCGAGAGCTGTGCGTTCCATATGAGTTCGTCGGTGTTGGCGTTGGGGTCGCTGTAACCACGGCGGCTACTCATTGACAGGTTTGTCGAAATCTTTATGTTATACCATGGCAATGTGTAGTTCACGCTTGGACCATAGGAGAAATTGAAAACATTCATTTTGTCCTCGGGCTGTGCTGTCGATTTCGAGTGTGAATAACGGAAGAAACCGTTCAGTGAGATGTCCCAATTGTCGGCACGGTAATTCGCTGTCAGGCGCTCACTCACTCCCACTGTCTTTGCTGTGCTCTTAACACTGCCCTGTACACCCTGCATGCTGATGTATGAGACATTGTTCGAGTAGCTCGCATCGGTGAAGGTGCTGTATGTGAACTTTGTGTTTGCCGGTATTGCCGAATTGAAGACAAAACCACCGAACAGATTCCAGTTGCCGTTGATATTCTCGGGCTGCGTTGTGGTAGCACCGGTCTCCTCATTATATGTAGCCTTGCGCGTAATGGCATTTATTGTATTCGAATAGGTCGCGAACACATTGATACCACGCTGTGCCTCGGTGTTGTATGTGCTGAAATTGGCATTCACATTGTTCGTGAATGAGGGTTTCAGTCCCGGGTTACCCTTTGTAATGTTCAATGGGTTCGAGTCGTCTGTGATGTCAATCAAATCAGTCATCGAAGGCTGCGATGTAGAACCGCGATAGCGTATGTTCAATGTTGTCTGCTTCGACCATTTGTAACGGAAACGGATATTGGGCGATACATAGTCGAGCACCCTGCGGGTGAACAGTGTGTCGATACCTTGATATTTATAGTCAAGTTCGGTCTGCTGCGGCAACCATGTCACACCGGCATTCAGGTTCATTTTTTCTGTCACATACCTGAATGTCACACCGGCCTCGTGTCTTTGGGTACGATATGTAGAATAACGGCTCAGGTCATTGTCAAGATATAGTGCCAGGTCGGCCGGCAATGTCGGGCGTGTAAAGTCGGGGCTTACCTCAAGGATATAATCGGCCAGTTCGTCGAATCTATATGTCGAACGGTCGCTGTTGTTATAGCTCTGGTTGTAGCTGTAACTGAGTTGCAGGAACAGGTTCTTCAACAGCGGCTCGGTGTAGCTCAGGTTTACATTGTAACTCCAATTATTGCCAGGGGTTGTCGAATAGCGCTGTTGTCTGGTTGCCATACCTGTCACCTGGTAATAATTGACCTTGTTCAATGAGTAACTCTCGCTCTCGCTGTATGCATAAGAGTAGTTACCTCTGAATGTAATGTTGCGTCCGGGTTTGCCAAGTTTGCGGTTGACCTGCAATCTTGCGCTCACCGAGAAGTTCTCGCCTATTGAGAGTGACTCGTTGGCATTGTCATTCACGGCAATGCTGTCCAATTTGTCCGATACATTGCCATATGACTCTTTGCTGTAATCTGTCTCGTAGTCGAATGGATTCTCGTTGAATGTAGCCGAGTGACTTTCGTTCCACGAGTCATTGTTCGAGTAGCTCACGGTTGGAGTCAAGATGATGTTTGTCATGCTGTCCGGTTTCCATTCAAAACGGAAATTGGCATTCAGGTTTGTCCTTCCGTTCAAACCGGCACTGCGGCTGTTCGAGAACTGGTTGCGGTTCAGCTGTGGCATGAAGGTCTCGGTAGAACTCCAGTTCTTGACATCGTTCTTCACGCGGTTTCCGCGTACATTGCCACCGAACTCAATCTTGTCATTCTCGTATGCAAAGTTAAAACCTGCGAGTTTTGGCGAGGAGATGCCACCGCCACCGAATCCACCGAATCCACGGCCACGGCCGTCGGAGAAACCCTGGTCACCAACATTGTTGGCCGACAGCACAAGGGTGTACTGTGCATCGTCATTATAGTAGCTTGTAGTGTTGCGCAGGCGGTAGAGCAGGTGTTCCGCGCTGAAGTCGGCACCGCCACCGGCATCGGTGTTAGAGAAGAATCCATCGGCAACACCCTTCTTCATCTGCAGGTCGAGCACGGTCTCCTCTTCACCGTCATCAATTCCGGTCATGCGGGTGAAATCGCTCTTCTTGTCATAGAACTTCACTTTATCGACAGCGTCAACCGAGATGTTCTTCAATGCAATATCCTTGTCTGTACCAAAGAAATCCTTGCCTTTCATGAGGATGCGGTTTACTGTCTTGCCGTTGATCTTGATAGTTCCATCCTCGGCAATCTCCACGCCCGGGTATTTCTTAATGAGTTCCTCGAGCATTGAACCCTCGGCAACACGGAATGCGGCTGTGTTGAACACGAGTGTGTCCTCGGCAGTTGTTACCGGTGGAACTTCTTCTCTGATGACAACATCGTCGAGCATCTTGCTATCCTCTTGCATGTTGATTTTGCCAAGTTCGTAGTTCTTGCCGCTCTCTATTGTCACATCCTTTTCGATGGTCTTGCATCCGATGTACGATATGCGGACCAAATATTTGCTGGCTTCTGTCTTTAGATTTACCTTGCCGTCAATGTCGCTTCCGGCACCGGCCTTGTAAACTGAATCGGGCAATGAATACAATTGTACAGTTGCCGCAATCAGAGGCTCGCCGGTTTCATTGTTGTAAATCTCGGCCGACAATGTTCCTTCTTTCTTCTGCGCGAAGGCAATGGTTGAAAAAAGCAACATCAAAAACAGTAAACTTTTTCTCATATATCTTGATTGATTTTATTCAACATCTTTTATTTGACTGAATACATTGCCAAAAGTTTAAACGGGGTGCAAAATTAGAAAAAATAAAGACAAGATGAAAGCGTGTTTTTCATACTCCTGTACTATATTTGCGACTATGGAAAATGCCGGCAAGAATAGGAATGTTTCAATCTGTTTTGAAAAGACAGTGGGGGTAATGCCACCCGAAAGGTTTGGCGAGCCTTTTATCTCTGCATTGTCGGCTTTGTACAAAGGTGGGAAGGATGAAGTTGAGGCGGCCTCGTACATCTGTTCGTTGTTCCTCTCGGCTATATTGTTGGGATTCCCGACATCAAGAATGCATCTCTTTGTCCACTGCGTCCAGGAAAACTATTCCCGTTTCTCGTTCAACTGCAAGATGTATGATACGATTTTTGCCCTCATGAATGAGGAGTCTCTCTCGGCAACCGTATTGCTAGATGCGAATTCCAATACCGTGGTACTCCAATGTAGCAAAGAGGATATTTTTGAAGCTTTGGATTTTTATACAAATCGATAGAAAAATCTTCTTTTTCTTCTTTTTCGCTCTGTTTTGCATTATATTCGCAGTTGACCGCAGATGTGGATATGCGGAAAATCTACAACAACATGACAAACGATACCGAAAACTACTCTCTGCTGAGCGATTCTGAGCTCGTTGACAGGTTGATGTCAAGGCCGACCGATGAAAAACTTCATGACTTTTTTCTAACCAAGATATGCCGGCGTATTCTAAGGCATATCTCATTGAGAATTTTCAATCATGATGATGATACTGAGTTGTGGGGCGAATTCTATGAGTTTATTTCAAAGGATGATTGGATGGTGTTGCGCAAGTGGGAAAGCAAGAATGGAGCTTCGCTTACAACATATCTCTCATATTGTGCGACAAATTATTTCCTCCACAGGCAACTGATGGAGAAAAGACTTAGTGAACGGTTTGTGCATGTGTCTTCACAAGAGGAGTATGGACAGTTGGCCGATGTCTGTGATGAAGTGGAGGAGGCGTGCTATACCGACAAACAGGTGCGCGATGCTTTCAGTGCATTGAATGAGCGTGACCAGACAATACTGCAGGAATTGGTCATAGATGGACATAATGTGATGGAGGCGGCTCCTGTTATTTGGGAATATATCAAGAGTGATAAGCCGCTCAGTGAAATGGATCCAAAAAGAGTGCAGTGTACCATAGCCATGGCGAAATCGCGTGCGCAGTTGGCGTTGTTCAAGGCTCTTAAAAACCGTTGATATATATTCAAGTGTAGGCTTTGGGCCAAGATCTGTAAATTGGCGAAGTTGCCTTTTGTAAAACCGTCAATTGTAACAAAACAAGGGGCTGACTCAAAAGCCCCGTTTAAGAACAAGCAAACCCTGTCAGAGTATATTATGACAGGGTTTATTCTCTTTGCAAAATGACTTTTGGGTCACCCTCTTGTGAATTTCGTATTTTGAAAATTTATTCCATATAACATATAATCTGAATATAGGAAATAGTTCAAATCGTCTGCTGTAAAAAGTATTTCAACCTGATTCTTGCGAGATTTTGTAAGATAAACACATCGTATTCCATAATCGGCTTTCGCACAAATTTTAGCTACAAGCATTACATATTCATTACAAAAGAAATTTTCCATGGCTTCTTCCTTGCTCATTTCGGCAAGCCCTAAGCGCATCAACTCTACAAAAGCGTCACTGCATGTAAATTCCAGAACAAGGTTGGAATTCGCTGTGTAGACTGCAGTCATGACAAGCCCGTCGCCCATATCCGTTGGAAGCTCTGTTTGTATCTCTTTTACCAACATCTTGATGAGCTCGACTTTTTCGTCGTCCGCCGTTTTGGCAGGTGTAGTAAATGAACTCAAGGTTACAAATGAAGTTATGGCAAGTGCGATTGTTGCAAAAAGACGGAGAATTTTTGTGTGTTTCATGGTTGTAGATATTTAAGTTTATATAATTGTCGATAAACTGATTGTTATCTGTGAGTTGACCTTCATTTCTGCAAATCTAATAAAACATTTACAATATTCAAAAATGACTCTTTGTGATTTTTATTAGATGTTTTTTAAAGCACAATTGCGATGTTTTATCTGGGTATGGTTCTACAAGCAGTGTGTGACTGTTTTGATTTGTGTATATTGCACTCAGTGTATAAAGTCAACGCCCGCGTGAATTCTCACGCGGGCGTTGACTTTAATGTGGAATGTGATTATTACTTCACCTCCTCGAATTCAGCATCCTGAACATCGTCGTTGTGTTGCTGGTTGCCGCTCTGCTGCTGGCCTGCATCATACTGCTGGCCGCCCTGTGCGCCTTGAGCACCGCTCTGTGCGTACATCTCGGCGCTTGCTGTCTGCCATGCGTTGTTCAACTCTGTCATTGCAGCGTCGATGCCGGCGAGGTCCTGAGCCTTGTGAGCCTCCTCGAGCTTTTGTACAGCAGCCTCGATTGGAGCCTTCTTGTCGGCGGGGATCTTGTCGCCAAGTTCGTTCAACTGGTTTCTTGTCTGGAATACCATTGAGTCGGCCTGGTTGAGCTTGTCGATTTTCTCGCGCTCTCTCTTGTCTGCATCGGCATTTGCCTCTGCCTCCTGCTTCATGCGCTCAATCTCCTCCTTGCTGAGGCCTGATGACGCCTCGATGCGGATTGCCTGCTCCTTACCTGTAGCTTTGTCCTTCGCAGATACCTTGAGGATACCGTTTGCATCGATATCGAATGTTACCTCAATCTGTGGAACGCCACGGCGTGCTGGTGCAATGCCTGTGAGGTTGAACTGGCCGATAGACTTATTCTGGTTTGCCATTGGACGCTCGCCCTGGAGTACATGGATTGTAACCTCGGTCTGGTTGTCGGCTGCGGTTGAGAATGTCTCGCTCTTCTTGCATGGGATTGTTGTGTTTGCGTCGATGAGCTTTGTCATTACGCCGCCGAGAGTCTCGATACCCATTGAGAGGGGAGTAACGTCGAGCAATAGGATGTCGCTTACGCCCTCTTCCTTGTTAAGGATAGCAC
>JAEIGA010011276.1_pt1 | contig 13570 bp, 25 predicted proteins | sample 9270691 | NCBI WGS metagenome assembly JAEIGA01 (sample SAMN17057246, study PRJNA624740) | gut metagenome | biome: biome; isolation source: fecal sample | host: Bos grunniens | place: China: Xizang | collected 2019
ACGGCATTGTCGTTCAACCTTGGATTTTTGTCGTAAGGCGTTAGTTCTGAAAGTGCAATATGTTGAATCTGCATTGATGGAAAATCCCCCTTTTTTTATCGGTTACGGTTATCACACACATTCATAATAGCACAGAATGAACGACTTATAAAGATACTTGAAGAATAAAAGTATCTTAAAAAGCATCTTTAAGGAAAGCGAACGCATCTTTAATGTTTAAGGTCATCTTTAAGATTTATAATCGCGTGAGAGTTAGGGAGTTGAGAAGATTCCTTAAAGATATTAAAGATAAACCTATATATCTTTTATTTTTTTTTTACTATTATGTATAGAAACATTAGATTCCTATATACTACAAAAAGCATAAAAGAAAGAAGAGTTATCTTTAATCTTTAATGCTCGCTTGCGTAAAATGTTGATGTTTAGAGCATTAACCACATTAAAGATAGAAAAAGCATCTTTAAGAATCTTTAAGGCAACTTTAAGGAAAATTGACAAAATGCAAAAAAGTTACATTTTTAGCTTGACTTTTACACAAATAAGCATTATAATGCGCTCAGCAACCAAGAACAAACGAACATGAACGAAACCCACCAGAAAATCGCAGCCAACTACATCGCAATTTTTAAGGGCGACAAAGAAGCATGCCTCCGAAACGTTTTCAGTTTTAAGACTGAACACATGAATGAGGAGAGCAAGGCAATCCGCGCTGAAATCCTGCGTCAGCTTTTCGCCAAGTAACCCCTAACCACCGCACAACGAACAATGAACAACGAAATCATCAACCACTTCATTAACGCCATTAAGGAGAATACCTCCATTAAGATGCTTCGCAATGCACTCAAGACAGACAAAGTCCTTTATCCCGAGCAGGTCATAAATGCAATCAAGGCACGCATTGCCGAACTCACCGCCGAGCGCGAAGAACAAGCTGCCAAGCTCGGGTTGACCGTGAAATCCTTGCAGCTCCTGAAGCTCATTCTGAATCGCGCAAGTTGGGATTTTGACGAAGAGGGCGAGGGATTTATTCTCCTGCGAGACCTACCCCACACCACGGATGTACGCGGCAACCTCACAGACCTCAAGAAAAAAGGATTCTTTAAGCTTGAGTTCACTTGCGACTCTTCGTGTTTTTACACGCCTGACCGAGACGGTTTCTGGGTGACGCTCACTCAAAAAGGCATTGAAGCTCAAAAAGCCCTTGCAGCCTAACCTTTCAACCCCGCGCCCGGCGGGCAAACCGGGCAACAAACGACTATGAGTTTTGACTTCTTATTTCCAATGAGTATGTTTACATTTTTTGCCATTCTCGCACTCCTGCGCTTTGGCCTAGAAGAGTGTTTAGGTTTCCTAATCTTAGGGCTTGTTTTTAGCACCTGCTGTTATCTTTCTGCCAACCCCTAACTCCAAACATCGAAACCATGAAACGACACATTGCCATTCTCGCACTGATCGCTGCCACAATCTACGACATGGCAGCCTATACCCGCCCGCATGAGCCCGCTGGCCGCATGCTGCATGAAGCACTGGATGCCTTGCCCACGGTGGAGCTGCCCCGCGTGCCATTCTCCGGCCTTTTGAAGCTGGATGAATACCAGCCCCGGCCTACCTTGCGCCCGCTGGAAGTAGTCCCTGCAAGTGAAACCCCGTACAGCCCGGAGGAGCTTGCAGAAATCTACCCTTCAATGTAATTTTTTGTAAAAATCTTACATTTTCCGCTTGACTTTTTCGCAAGCCTTGCTATAATGCCCCTGTCAACCAACAATAGAACAACGAACATGAACAAGAACACTCCCATTGCATTTGCCGCCGCCCTTACCTCCAAGCGCGTCACCCTCATCGAGCGCATCGCCCGCTACACGGCTTACATTGCCGCTGACAAGGCTCTGATTGCCAAGTCAGACAATGCTGCTCGCAAGTACGCATCCCGCCTCCGCAACCACGAAGCGAAGCTTGAACGATTCAAGCAGAATCTCGCCCAGATTGAAGCCACCCTTGCAGCATAACCCTTTCCACAAACACCATGAAAACGCAACTCAATAACGAAATCGAACAAATCATCGCGGGCGACATCCGTGACCTGACCGCCGACGTGCTTGAAGCAGCCCCGGATTGTTTCTGGACAATGCCTGCCAGCACTTCCGGCAAATACCACCCGGAAATCTCACTTGGTGAGGGCGGGTTGATCCGGCACACAAAAGCAGTGTTCAAAATCACCAAGATGCTGCTGGAAATGATTGATGCCCCTGCCGACATTTACAGCTTCTGCCTTGCGGGTGCGCTGCTGCATGACTGCTGCAAGAAGAACGATGATGAAGAATATACAGCATTCGACCATCCGCTTCGCGCTGCCAACCTTGTGCGGAAAATTGCTAAAGAGTCTAAAACTGTTTGCCCTGAGGACGTGGACACCCTCGCCGGAATTATTGCAGCTCACATGGGTCGATGGAACACATCCTACCGTGAGCCCGATGTGGTGCTTCCCACCCCGAAAACACCGATGCAGCGCCTTGTTCACACCGCAGACTATCTGGCATCCCGAAAGGACATCACAATCGCTGGAATCTAAAAACCTTATGTGTATCAAGAAAAAAACATTGGTGCAGCTCGTGCGCGAAAAGTACGGTGACAACATTTCACAGTTTGCAGATCGCTTGCATACCAGCCGGGCATCGGTGGTGAAATGGGAAAAAGGAACTCCAGTGCAGTGCAATGCCCGAGCATTGCTGAACTACGCATGGAATCATGACCTGCCCATGTTGTCCGAAGTGAGCGATGAGTTCGCACAGCTCCCGCCCCCGGAGATGGTCAAGAAATTGCGTGCTAACTTCGGAGACACCCAGCGGCAATTTGCAGCCCGCATCGGCGTGACTGAGAACCTGATTACCCGACTGAACAAGGGCGAGAGTCCTGCCGGAACGACCCGGAGACTGCTGCTGGAAGTGGCAGCACACCCGGAACGCTTTGCAACTGAACTGAAATCATTTAAGAAATAAGATTAACCCTAACAAGCAATAAACTATGACTAATTCAGAAATCATCAACAAGTTGAAATCGCTCAAAATGCCCAAAGATTTCACCCTCACGCTCGAAGATTCGCATCATCCCGGTCAGTGGCCATTTGTAGCGCCATTCGATTACACGGAGGTTCGCTTAGAGTCTAACTACAAGATTATTGATGTGAGAATCATCCACGATGATGCCGACCCGTGCAACAATAAGGTGGCACAAGGTGCTCTCATGATAGTTGAAGCTTTTACCCATTAAAGACTATGGCACTCACAGAAGAACAAATCAAAAGCCTCAAAAAAGGCGACCCTGTAATTATCCACGGTACATTCGTTAGAAAGTGTGCCGATGGTGATATTTTATGCATGGTTGCACAGTGGCACGGCGGCGAAGACTTCGGCATATCAGGGGATTCACCCGTTTATGCTCGTCCCCGCTGCGTCTCCCTCCCCACCGATAGTCAATCGTCAACCGTCAATAGTCAATCAAAATACGACCCCTGCCGCCTGTTCAGGATTGGGGATATAGTGAAACGTAGAACAGTAGACGGACGCACCGACCCAGACGTGCCAGAAGGCATCGACCTTACCGTAACAACCGGCGAAGCTAAATATGGCAACGTTAGAGTGCAAGAACCAAACGGACGCAGTATAGTGACAAAAGCAGTATTCCTCGAACTCGTCACCCCGGTGGAGGAGCTGGAGCCGTATATTTTAGAAGAGGAAACAGCGTTCGCCGATGATGAGCCGTGCGGCATTATTCACATTTATTACAATTACAACGGCGGCAGAGATAAGGTGCGGACGTTTTACGAGAACGGCCCCGAGTCGTGGAACGCTACCAAAGCCGCCGCCGAAGCCGAGTGCAAGCGCTTGAATGAAGAACACAGAAAGGAGCAGAACAATGCGTAAAAACGACCTAATCAAACTGCTGGAAAGCGTACCCGGCAACCCTGACATCCGCATCAACTACCCGCCTAGCCCCTGCTACACTGAAGATGCCATCTGGGCTGTCACTGGAGACTCAGACCAAATCGACATCTGGGCAGCACATCTCAACGCCATGTTGCTCGGCTTCAGTCAAACCCGAGAAGACCACACAATCCTCTACGAATCATGAACCTGCCCTACATCCAGAGCGAACTATTCCGCGAGCTTGTCGGGCTGGAAACGCTGTTCAAACCGGAACATAAGTGGGACATCACGCGAAGCAAACACGACCAATTCCTTCTGAAATTGGTAAGAAAAATGACGGATGAAGAAAAGCCTGAACAGTATAAAGACAATACATACTGGTGTATCGAATGTGAGCTTAGTATCAACCCGTTTGCCATCAAAAACCCATCCGACATCACCGCCGAAATCAACCGCATCTGGGAGTCTATTCCCGCTGAATGCAAACGTGACAATATACTGAAATGAAAGAATACATTACCGTTAAAGTAAACGGTTCAGGATATGAATTGTACGAATACAAACTCAAGGGTTGGAAGATAGTTTCCCATGAATATATCGGAAATAGCCACTACATCGTGAATCTCGAACGCGACATCCCCGACAAAGAAGATGAATGAACCTGACGAATACCAGCATTGGCTTGAAACTGGAGAATATCCGGATGGGTCTAAGAGTGTCAAGTTTGTGCTCACAGTGAGTGAAACAAACGGCATACTCGAAGATGAACCTCATTTCGGATTATGGGGCTACAACGAACTCACCCCTATCAACGCAAAGCGAGTCAGATACGCCGCTGATGCCGCCATGAAAGCCTTTATGGATTACCTCACCGAAAACTTAGAACACAAATGACTGACACCATTACCGTACACCTCACCCCCGGCGAGCTGCTGGAAACCGTGCATGCTCTACGCAGCATGACCCGGTTCAACAACACGGAACAGCGAACCAACAACGAATCAGCCATTCAGAAGCTCAAAGAAGCCTACGATGCACAAAACGGCACACGTTGCATGAGTTGCATGCTCTTGGAAGTGTTCCACCAAGACGACAAGGGCATCTATTGGTACACCTGCCCGCATTCAAAACCGGAACACCAGTGCATCGTTAGCCCTGAACAGTTCGCTTGCCCACACTTTACCCCGAACGAACCATGACTAACAAAGAACTCCAAGACCTGCTCGCGCAGTACCCAGACGATGAAGAAGTGAGAATCGAATGCCTTGATTACGAGGGCTGCGATTGCCATGTTAACGTAGAAAAGGTTTTCTACGACCACAAAATCATAATTGTAGCAGAATAATCCCCTTGCCGCTTGCGGGATAGCCACCCGCCCCGGCTTGTCATGCAAAAATCCCGATTCATGCAACACAAAACCATTAGACCATCACCCATGCAAAACAACATGACATCGTACACCACCCCAAAGATTCTGGAATATGCTGCAAAAGCTGTATTCATGACCAACCGTGACTATCTGCAACGCTCCCACATGAAACTAGAGGGCAACATCCTCACCGTTGTTTTCAACAGCGGGCGGCAATGTGTAGGACGCGTCCGCGTAAACATCGGCGCGTTTGAAACCTACCCAGACTTTGTGAAGAAACTGCTCGCCAAAGTTAATGCCATCACAGGAAAGGAGCACACAGAAGAGAACTTGAACATCTATTAACACCCATGCAAAACAAATACCAAATCGCAGCGGATATATCATTCCTTGCCAGCCGCATTATCGACAAGAAAGGCAACGCATACTGCGAGCTTTTTGAACGTCCCAACGGCGCTACCATTAAAACCATTTTCTACAATGGCGGCACCATGAAAATCACAATTAAATACACCCCGGAAACCTCGCACCATGGACAGCACACTCCTCTTTCCTGACCTCCCCGCCGACCACCCGCTTAACACAGGCGTGGGACTCATCAGCGTGTCTAACCTTGAACCCATCTGCAAAGATGACGCGTCGCCTCTTTCCCTTGTCAGACTTGACAGGCTTGCGTGCGAGTTTAATTTTGAATGTCCACCATTTGCTCACAAGACGCTGACGGGAGAAAGTCTCAGCAAGAGAGAGAAACGCATCGTGCGGAGGTGGCATGTACGGCACAAAGCTTATCAGGTGCGCCGATTCAACATCTTTGTCAGAACAGCAAAAAAACTTACCACCCACCCATGAACGACAAATCAACTTGTCACTCAGATTTGCCCGAAAAAGGGCAACAAACAATCATGCTCGAACACAGGCGCAATCTCACTGATGTTACGCGGTATGCCCAAACCTTGATACTCGAAGCTCAGACAGCCAGATTCGCAAGTTACTACAACGATGACAAAAGAGCTTTGCGCGCGCTGAATGCAGCTCGCATCTATGCAGAGTGCATCATGGAGAAACTTAAAATCCTCCCCCCAACAATAGATTACCCCGAAAATGAACAGTAAAGAAAACCTTGACACTTGCCGGACTTGCCTGACCTGCAAGCACTTCAAGCTCCTTAACCCCATCCTGTGCGGAGAAGTCGGCTATTGCTCAAGCAAAAAAGAATATCGCTTCCCCATAAAACATTGCCGCCGATATGAACCCGCCGACCCTGATTCAGCAAAAACAGCAAACCAAACCCCGGAAACGGAATAAAAAATGACGAAACAGCACTCTGATTCACCGAAAACTGGAAATGAAACCAGCAGTCAACCAACAGTTGACAACTCCCTCCATTGGGAGAACCCGCGCATCTGCGTCACCTGCATTCACTTCAAAAACTGCCTGAACAACGGCGACCCTTATTTCTGCGAGGACGCGTCAGAACCTAATCCATGTCCTCGTTTCACGTCAAAACCAATCAAAGACACAATATGAAACCACCATCCAAAATTAAAGCATTCTTCAAGCTCATCTGCCTGTGCGGCTGGGCTGTGATCGTCATCCTGTACTACCTCACCATTCTGCTGCTGAAGCTGTCACCGTACATTCTGGCATTGGCGGTGGCGATCTGGTTCATTTCTCAAGTTTTGTTATGAAAGCCGAACCACCACCCGGCTATGCCACCAGCCGTGAATTGTATGAGCTGGATAAGAAACTGCGAAAACGGTACTGCTTATCTAGCCGTGCCAACCTGCATGCATTCCGGTTGATGTTGACTGCCAAGAAAATCCGAAGCATCAGAAATCCTGTCGGTGGTAAACTGTGGAATGTAGAGCATTTTTTTGACGTGTTCATCACCATGTATGACCACAATGGCAATTTTTGCAAAACCCGAGTCAATATAGAGCGGTCACACCTAATTGCCCCTCAATCTATTCGGAATGACCCCAACTATTTACCATTGCAGCAAGCTGCAAAATCTATTAGCGTCAAGCCAGCCCGAATTGCTGCAATGGTGGATGACTTTTCCATTATTCCATATTATGACCCAGATAAAAAGCGACTTCTCTTCCCGGTGAAAGAATGCCAAGAGCGTCTGTACTACCGTAGGATTTCTTTTATAGAGAATCACATGGGCATGGAACAAGCAGCGGAAATCAGAGCCACTAGAGCGAAAAGAAGTTGGAATTGGAATAATAGAACCGTAACACTGTATCACGTACCTGAACTAGCTCACTTATGAAAGCACACGAAATACCAGAAGAAGACCGTAAGTGCATCAACTGTGCCTACTGTGGCATGTACGATGCAACCTGCACCCACCCGGAGAATGGCTTCCCGTCCATCAACTATGACCAGCCACCATGTGAGCACTTCGAGACAGAAGAACTATTTATCCCGGCTGACTATCGGGAAAAGTAAACATTTTGCATTTTTTCCTTGCATTTGTTTGCGAAAAATGATAAAAAGTCCTCGTCCATAGGTTTTGTGTGGAAGCATGAAACTCACGAGCGGGTCGCGCATGCTCATTAAAATCACGCGAGCCAAAAATCGCGCGGTAGTGTAATGGTAACACGATGGTCTCATAAGCCGTCATTGTGGGTTCGAATCCCATCTGCGCAATCCGCTGTACAGGTTTCCGATTCCGGGGAAAGCAACGCAAGGCTTCGGGAGCATGTGCGGCAAAAAGCAATCAAGCACCGTTGGACGGGTCATTCCGAGTTCTTCTTGAACGTAGGTCTCTAGTTTCTTCAAAGTGAAACGCCTGTTGATTGCTTTCCCGGAAGTGTGGCAGAGTCTGGTTATTGCAGCGGTCTTGAAAACCGTGGTCGGCTGAAAAGTCGCGTGGGTTCGAATCCTACCGCTTCCGCTCAAAATGTAAAGTAGCTCAACGGAAGAGCAGGGGATTGTTAATCCCTTGGTTGCAGGTTCGAATCCTGCCTTTACAGCTCAAAACGCAACCTTAGTTCAGTTGGTTAGAACGCCACCCTGTCACGGTGGAGGTCACGGGTTCGAGTCCCGTAGGTCGCGCTCAAAAGGAAGAATGGCAGAGTGGTAATGCAGCGGCTTGCTAAGCCGTAGTCAGCCGAAAGGTTGCTCAGGTTCGAGCCCTGATTCTTCCGTCACTGTTTCCTCATTCGCGGGGTGTCTCACTTGGGAGACGTCAAAAATCAAGGTCTGTGTTAGCATAGGCTGAAACGCGGGGGTCGGAGCGGTACACCGGGGAGTCACCACCGGGCAACGAGTGGCAAGGTCGAGACGCTGGGTGCACCAACTGCTTCTCGACCGACAGGGGGCAACCGCCTACAGGTTGTGGCAAGCGTCTTCGTCTAAGTGGCGCAAGGGAAGATGCTCTCTTTACAGCATCTCGGGGTGCGGTATCCCCGTGAGAAAGACCGAAGTTTTGTTGGTGGACGCATCAGCAGGGCGAACAGGGGCAGCGTCCTGTTCAAAACGCTGACCAATCCGGGAACGTAGTTCAGAGGAAGAACCAGCCCCGCTAGGAGTGCATTAGAGTCGTGGGTTCGAGCCCCACCGTTCCCATCCACTTGTTCGGTTCGTATAGATGGTCAGGACATGGGACTTTCAATCCCATAAGGCGGGTTCAAGCCCCGCACCGAATGTTCAAAAATCGGGTGTATAACTCAATCGGTAGAGAAGCGGACTTTTAATCCGATGGTTGCAGGTTCGAGTCCTGCTGCACCTATTGCCTGTCAATCGTGATGAGCTACTGGGGAGCGGTTGATGGGTTGCACCAGTTGGAGAGAGCTGATGCAGTTTCATAGGTAGAATAACCTCCCCCCGGCGAGGGTCAGTGGCAGCCGGGAAAACAGGCTTGTGGTGTAACGGTAGCACAGGAGATTTTGAGTCTTCTTGACATGGTTCAAATCCATGCGAGCCTATCCGCACGCGAAAGCGTTCCGGCTGTATAAATAGATGTTGGTTGAACAACATCAGTGAGGTCTTGTTCGTTGTCCCTCATTGATGTGTCTGTCATAATGCTAGAACCCCGGTGGAGCAATCCACCGGGGCTTTCTGTTATCGGCTAATATCGGCTAATTTGCGGCTAATTTAGCCGATATTAGCTGCATTTTAGCTTTTCTTGACGAACACCCTTTGAGTCTTACCATCAAGATGCTTGTGAACAATCTCCATCCCGAACCGCTGCTTTATCTGCTTTGAAAAAGCAATCTTGCTCAACGGATGATGATTGTTGGCAATGCAATACTCTGTATACAGGCTGTATATGCTGGTATTGGTCTGGTTCTCCACTTCCAACTCGGGATTCTCAACAAAGAATCCGACAAGCGGGTTATTCGTCTCTTCAAACTCTTCAAGCTGAATCTGTACCTTGTTGGATTCGGTGAAGCAATTATTTTCGAGCACCCGGCGCAAGCCTTGAACACCCAGCTGGATCAGGTACTCAATACATTCCGGTTCTTGCAGCTCATATTTGATGAACGGTCGATAATCCGGGTCATCTTTTGTGAAATGAGCCAAAAACGGGATGATGACCAGTCGGCGTTGAATTGCACCACCTCGGTCTTTGATTTTTGGAATCTCATTGGCCGAGAAAAGCATCTTCGCGTGGTTGTTGAACTCAAATGGCTTGCCGTACTTCTCATGCACCTGAATGCGCTCACCTGTCACCAGCTTCTTGAAGATAGCCGAGTTCGGGATGTACCCATCGTCAATATCGTCACCGATGTTGGCCAGCTTGCCGAACAATTCAGCATTCCGATAATCTTTGTTCAATTCCGATAAGTCAAGTGATGTGATGTTTTCCTCACCCAGCGTTGTCTTCACCATGTCAAGGAAGGTGGATTTGCCATTTGAAGCCCCCTTCTCGCGCGTTCCATCGCCAACAAGTATAAATGCCTTACCGAACGCATTCCGGCGGTAGAAACAGTATCCTACGGCTTCCTCAAGCAAAGAACGGATTTCTTCATCGCCGCAAGACAACTTTGTCAGGGTTGAATCCACCAGTTCTGAGTAAGCACCCGGTGTATAATTGAAATTGATTTTGTTGGTGAGAATAAGCTTTTCTGAGAATGGCAGCAGTTCATTTTTGAAGATGTCGAGCACGCCATTCTTGAATGCAATGTATCGAGCCGGAGACGGCTCCACGTTTTCCAAAATCAAAAGGTTCAGGTATTTCAGAACCTCTTTGCGCTTGGTATCATTCAGACCTTTGATGATGTTTATCATCGCGTTTTCGATGTAGTCTATGTTGTTGACATACACGCCATCGCGGTATATATGCAACTGACCATTGATTTTCACGATGTTGGCCTTGTCGCGAAGATACTCTGCGAACTTGTCAAACAGAAACGTTTTCTTGTCAAAGAATACTGGTGTGACTTCCTGCTCAAATGCTTCCTTTCGCAGAATGGTGTTGAGCTCGCTTTCCGGCAGCGGCTCTGCCAGCACATATTTGTTGATGATCCGAATGCACGCAGCCGCTTCATCCTGACTGAATCCGTTGCTCTGCAACGTCAGGATGTAGCCGAATAAGGCCGGATTCCGACCATCACCATTACCCATTTTCCAGAACTCGGTCGGTGAGCTCACCGGGGTGAAGAACGTGGGCACTTCCTCGTATACCTCATAATCGTACAGAATGGGGCGTTCCTGCCCGTCAAACTTAAGAACCGAGTAAGCATTAAGCCCCACCTTTATATCGGCGCGTAGACCGCATGCAAGGCGCGTTGCGGTGCCGCATTTCTGCACGGTGTGATTCCTGAACAGGATATGCACACCTCGCGTGGTCTGGTAGACTCGGCATTTCAGCTGCATGTCCTGCACAATCTGAAATGCTTGTTTCCCCTGTGCTTCATCGTCAAAATCCAGCAGTATTGTTTCGCCATCCAGTATTCCGGCGAACTCATCCAGATGCTTGACTTCCTCATATGTCTTGAGCCGTTCAACGTCCTTGAACTTCTCCAGACAGCGTTTGTTTTTAGTGGCAACGTAACCTCTGAACATAATGTGTTATTCCTTTCCGAGAAATTGATTTACTTGGCGGCGAGCCATGTTTATGTAAAAATCTTTGTCGAGTTTGTCCGGCACTGGCATACCGTTCACATTGCGATTGACAATGAAGCAGTTGATTGATGTGTTGGCAAACTTCTCCGGGTTGCCCCCAGCTTTCACTTTGAATACACCGCCATCGGTCAAATCCTTGCTTGCGAACACGCGCAAGGTTTTGTCGTACAAGCGGTTCATCCCCCACATGGCATATCGGTATGAGCTGGAGACGCGGCAAATCTGCTGGAACATAATCAGCTCATTACACCCGTTGATGGTTTCCTCCACCGGGATGCCCTTGATGAAGTAGTTTTTCACAGCTTCATTGAGTATCGGCGTATCAAAGTCGAGCTTGTTCTGCTCTTTTACCACACCACCCTTTGCCTTCCAACGTGGTTTTCCTTTTTCATCATAAAGTGGGCCACTCGGAACTACAATGTAGTTATTCACATCACGCTGAATGACTTTGACATATTCCTCAAACTCAAGCACCATGCCTGTGCGAGTCACCCATTCTTGAGCGATTCGTTCCACAAGTTCCCTATTGTCTCTCAGCTTCACAAGAATACCATCGGTGTTTGTTTGAATGATGTCGCAGTATGGTGCCAGCTTTTCCATCAAGTCTAATAGCAGAAGTTGCCCGCCAACGCAAATGTTATTTGCCTGTCGCGGGTCATAAAGTGGGTTGTACTTATCTTTTGACCCGCCATAAGTGAAATTGAGAACTTCCTTATATGGTGCTTGCAGCGGGTTCTTCTCAGCCTTGTATCGAACTCGCTCATCATAAATCCAGTCAAACTTTTTCGGATCGGATATGTTGCGACTGTACCAGTTGTATTTAATCATCAAGGACGGATAATAACTTCGCACGTCCATGTTCAAAAATTGACCCTCAGCATAATACTTTCGGCGGGCTCCATGCAAGCCACCCCAAGCGAAAATGTGTGGCACGCCAAACACAAAATATGGGTCATCTTTTGTGCCAAGCGTTTTTTCATAATCACGGTTCGCCGGGTTGTTAAACCACTCTTGCACTTCCTTGTATTTATCCAGTCGCAAGGTGTGCGGAAACTCAAGGTCGAACTCATCATTGTGCGCTTTCCGAACCGCGCCCAAAACAGTAGCTGCAAGTTGTGTCTTTGTTTTACCAATATCACTCAGGGGCAAACCAAATTCCTTCAAAATAGCCATGTTGGTCTGATAATCGACCTTGCGGTGAATGAATACCTGCAAAGTCTGTTCCACATCGTGCGTGCAGTATTTCACCGTTTCGGCTATCTCAGCTGGGGTGAGTTTCCGCTGGATGGTAAAGTCAACATCCGATTCCTCAATGTCGTTCCCCATGAAACCCTCCAGCTTTTTCAGGCTGTCTTTGGTAGTCATCACATCGAAAATGTTGAGATTGACCTCTTTGCACCGGAACAAGTCTGAAAAGTCCCAACCGTTCAGGTCTTTGACGATAATCCAGTCATTGACAGCTTTCGGGTGGAAGTCTAACAAAATCCCCTTGAAAATGAATTGGTCATATTTGCGTATATTGTACCCTACGAAAATCTCATTCTTGTATTTTTCGTAGTACGCTTTCAGTTCGTCCGGGTCATTCACTATGACCTTCTTTGTTTTATGAGTCGGTGAGATTATCACGCACAGCCAATCATGCGCGAACACCTCAAAGTCGATAAAATGCAGCATCTTTTTTCCTCCTAAAAAGGGGGGGTAGGTATATCCTACCCCCCCTGAAATACTCGTCAATTAGAACGGGCAATTCTCGAACACATCTTCAATCGTGAACGTGTTGTAACCTTTCTTGTCTTTCGCGAAGTTAAGCTGGAACGTCATCTTGCGTTCCTCACATTCACCTTTCACGTCAATCATGGTCTTGTTGTACTCACGATAGGTCGTGAACTTAACCGGGATGCTTGTTTTCAGACTACGCAAGAACTCATTGAAAATATGAATCTTGAAACCTACGTCAATGACCTGATTCATGTAGATTCTGCGTCCGGTAAGCTCACCAGCTACAATTTCAAATGTGGCCTTAGCCATCGGCTTATTAGTTTTTGCAGACGCACCAACGCCCAGATAAGTGATTTTGACTTCATAGACATCGCAAGGCGGTTCTTCATATTTGCCAGAATTGGCTTGTGCAGCTGCAACATCAGCTGCCATCTGGGCTGTATCAAACTCACTGTCAAATTGATCTAAAATATCATTCATG
>JAEIGA010011277.1_pt1 | contig 13569 bp, 15 predicted proteins | sample 9270691 | NCBI WGS metagenome assembly JAEIGA01 (sample SAMN17057246, study PRJNA624740) | gut metagenome | biome: biome; isolation source: fecal sample | host: Bos grunniens | place: China: Xizang | collected 2019
AATCAAAATCAAGTAGCTGTATTCTATTTATCAGCTTATACTAACACTTTAGAAATGGCAAAAAGCATAGAAGAAGGTTTATTATCTGAAGGTGCAAAAGTTAAATTATATGATTTAGAAACTTTAACTTTAAAAGAAATGCACGATGCTGTAGTAATGTCTAAAGTTGTACTTTTAGGATCACCAACTATAAATAAAACTATGGTTAAACCAATGTGGGATTTATTCTCTGTAATCGATCCAATGGCTAACCAAGGTAAAATTGGTGGTGTATTCGGTTCATACGGATGGAGTGGCGAAGGTATAACTATGGCTGAAAGCTTATTAAAAGCAATGATGTTTAAAATGCCAGTTGAAACTCTTAAAAAGAAATTCTTCCCAAGTGAAGAAACACTAAGTGATTGTGTTGAATTTGGTAAAGAATTTGCTAAATTAGTAAAATAATAAACTTAAAAATATAAAAAAATAAGATATCAAAATGATATCTTATTTTTTTATACTCTTTGGCTAGTAGTCTTTCTTACTTCTCTCCATGATAGTTCACCTCTATCAAGAGCTTTTATAAATATTTCTGCAGATGCTAGATTGGTAGCAACAGGAACATTATAAACATCACATAATCTAACTAATGCTTGTATATCTGGTTCATGAGCTTGAGATGTTAGTGGATCTCTTAAAAAGATAACTAAATCTATATCTTGACTTACAATTAAAGACCCTATTTGTTGGTCTCCACCTAGTGGCCCCGATGCAAGTCTCTCTATAGTAAGTTCAGTTTCATCCATTATTCTTTTACCTGTAGTTCCTGTAGCATATAATCCATATTTTTTTAATATATTTTCATACGCAATACAAAATCCTATCATAGTATTTTTCATTTCATCATGAGCTACTAATGCTATATTCATCATTTTCCCCTACTCCTTAATCTAAAAGTTTATTTTTTTCTTTCTCATTGAAACATTTAAAACTAACCCTAAATTGGCCAACGAAGTCAGTAATGAACTTCCTCCATAACTTATAAATGGTAGCGTTACTCCTGTTACAGGAATTAAGGCTACTGTCATACCTATATTTTGAATAATCTGATAAGCGAACATTCCCATAACCCCTACTACAATTAAGGTTCCATAAAAATCTTTCGCTTCTCTAGCTATAGATAATAATCTTATTAAAAACAGTGCGTATAAAACTATAACCAATGTCATACCCCATACACCTAGTTCTTCACCTATAACAGCAAATATAAAATCACTTTCTTGTACTGGTAGGAAACCCTTTTGATTTTGAGATCCATTGTATAGACCCTTTCCAGTAAATCCACCAGACCCTATAGCTATCATAGATTGTATAACCTGATAGTTTCCTGAATAACTTGGATCATCTGGATGTAAGAATGCTTCTATCCTTTGTTTTTGATGAGGTGCCATCATCATATACATTATAGGAAGAGAAACTAACGCAATAATTATTGTTCTTTTTATAATTTTCAAATCTAATCCAGCTGTAAAAAGCATAGCTATAATTATACATGAGAATACTATAGCTGTACCTAAGTCAGGTTGTGCAAATAATAACCCTATAAAAGGAAATGCATATATTAATAATGGAATTATCTCCTTCAAAGTGTTTAGTTTACCTTTTCTTGATTCAACAATTTTAGCATAACTAATTATAAATGTTAACTTAACTATTTCAGAAGTTTGTAAATCTAAAGGTCCTAAGTTAAGCCAAGAACTAGCTCCTCCTCTTGATGCCCCTATACCTGGTATTAATACTACAACTAATAAAATTAGGCTTATAATATATAGTTCTTTATAGTACTTTCCTATGAAATTATAATCAAAAAATAATATAAAAATTATCATTACTGTACCTAGTATAAAAGATAGCCCTTGTTTATATAATTGAGCATAATTTCCAGTCTCATTGGCATGAGTTGCACTACTTAACATAACCATACCAAAAGAAAATATAGCAAGAACTATAATTATTAGTTTCCAGTCTAATTGCTTCACTAACTTAATTGTATTTTTATATTTAACCAATTTATCACCGTCTTCCTAGCCTTTGAATAATTAAATAAGGGGATATATTATAATTATAATATCCCCCTTATCTAATCTACATTCTTCTTTCTTTTATATTTCTTAATGGTATATTAGCTACTAATGCAGATACAGGCGATTCATCATTTTCACTTCTAGATTTAGACATCTTTATTTCTAATCCATTCTCTTCTATTTCTGCATAGTCAGCGATAACTTTTAATATATCATCTTTTATCATATCTAAAAGTTGAGGAGAACAATCCACTCTGTCATGTACCAAAACTAATTTTAATCTTTCTTTGGCAACCGACTTACTAGCTTTAGATTCATTTGAAAAAACTTTAAATATATCTAACATGAACTATTCCCCCTTATTATTTAGCCATACCAAACATTTTCTTTATTTTTCCTATAAGCGAACTTTCATTTTCTATTTCGATTAAAGGAACATCTTCACCTAATATTCTTTTAGCAATATTTTTATATGCTTGTCCTGCAAGAGATTTAGAATCAAGTATAGCTGGCTCTCCTTTATTTGTAGATACGATTATACTTTCATCATCTGGAACTAATCCTAATAGATCTATAGCAAGTATTTCTAATATATCCTGCTTATCCATCATATCTCCACGTTTAACCATATCTTGTCTAATTCTATTTATAACTAGTCTTATATCCTTAATTTCATGAGCTTCTAATAAGCCTATTATTCTATCTGCATCTCTAACTGCTGATACTTCTGGATTTGTAACAACAACTGCTCTTGTAGCACCTGCTATAGCATTCTTAAATCCTTGTTCTATACCAGCTGGACAATCTATTAATATAAAATCAAACGATTCTTTTAGTTTGTCACATAACTCTGACATTTGTTCTACTGTTACTGCATTTTTATCTCTTGTTTGAGCTGCAGGTAATAAGTATAAATTGTCAAATCTTTTATCTTTTATTAACGCTTGCTTTAATCTACAAGTTCCTTCTACGACATCGACAACATCGTATACTATTCTATTTTCAAGTCCCATAACTACATCTAAGTTTCTAAGACCAATATCTGCATCAACTATTACAGTCTTTTTATTTTCTAAACTTAGAGCAGTTCCTAAGTTTGCTGCGGTAGTAGTTTTTCCAACTCCACCTTTACCTGATGTTATAACTATAACTTCACTCATAACACTACCCCCTATGGATTTACTTATTATTTTAAGGCTTTAGATAAATAATCTTCAATTACTATCATACCTTTACTTACAAAGGCGATTTCTGGATTAATTGAGCTTTCCTTTTCATTTTCATCATCTGGTGCTTCAGCAATATTATTAGCAATTTGTAAAATTTTTGGATTTAAGTAGTTTGCTACTACATATGCATTTTCATTACCTTCTGCACCTGCATGTACAAATCCATTAACCTTTCCCATTACTATAACATTTCCACCAGCAACTACTCTAGCTCCAGAATTTATATCCCCCATGACAACTGTATTCCCTTTTGAATTAATTTGAGAACCTGGTTTCATATCCTTCATTACAACTACATCACCATCAAACTCTATCTTTTCACCTGATCTTAAATTACTTACATATTTGGTTTGAAAATTATGTTTTTTAATTTCTTCTTCCTCTTCAACAAACTCAATATCAAATCTAGATGTAATATCATGTTTTAACTCTAGCATTTGAATATCACTTAAGTAATCACAATTGATGGTATCTATTTTAGCTCCATTAAAAAAGCCTACGGATGTTTCTAATCTATCTATTATACCATTTCTTATTTCATCAAAAGGTACAACCTTTTTAACATTTAAAATTATACCTCTTTTATTCCCTTTGAATTCAACTAATTCCTCAGGATTAAAATTCATTAAAGACATAATAACCTCCAAAGTGATATCACTTTATTTATATTCTCCATAAAGTGCCTTAATCCTTCTAATTTTTAGTTTGATAACCAAAATTTATACTATTATCTTTTTTTGTACTATTTTCATCTATAATACTATCATTATTTTCAATATCACTGTCATTTTTAATCGTACTTGTTGTATCTTTGTTTAATCCCATATAGGCCCCAATTACCTCTCTTATTGGTAATAAAGCATATGTACTTGAGTCACCTTGAGGAATCATTACTACTACAGCTATCTCAGGATCATCTGCTGGAGCAAAAGCAACAGCCCACGCAAAAGGATCATAACTAGACTTGAATTGATCTATAACTTCATCAGTTATCTTAGGATTTAGTTCCTTTATAGCTTTTCTTAAATAAGTGGCTTTTACTTGTGTAGTATCATCTAATTTTACACTTACACCATCTTTAAGTTCTTCTTCTAAAGTTTTTCTTTCACTTTCAGTTAAGTCTTTGCTATTTAATTGAGATTTAATTTCTTCCTCTTTTTCTTTTGTAAGCTCTTCTTCTCTTTCTTTTATAAGCTTATTAGAAAGACTTATAGCTTCAGTCTCTGAAACTCCATATGAACCCATATGACTTAGCAAGTATTCATACTCATTTGAAGTTGGTATTTTACCACTTTTTTCTGCAGTACCAGTTTTAGCTGCTACTGATACTGGTAAAGTACCGAAAACTGATTTTGCACTACTTAATGTGGTCATTTGTTTCATACCTTGAACTAAGTCTTTTAAGTTATCACTATCTTTAAAATCAATCTTAGTCGATTTATTTTTAACCTCTTCAACTGAATTATAATCACCTGATATTGCTTTTTTAACTACTGATAGTTCAAGTAAATTTCCTCCATTAGCTATGGCAGCTATATATCTAACCATTTGTGCTGGTGTATATGCATTTTCCCCTTGTCCTATTGCAAGGTTAAATGTATCTGCTGTACCCCATTTTGCAAAGTTAAGATAATTATAAACTATACTATCAGCTAAAGCCTCAACTCTATCTTCTTTAACTTTCATTTTAGCTAATCTATTTATGACTTCTACCCTACCTGGTGTTTTACTTTCTGCTGCCCAACCTACTATTTTATCGATTCTAGCTTCAAATTCTTCAGGATTATTAACTTTAGTTATATCTGTAAAATCATTTGCCATTTCTTTATTCAAGTATGTTCTTAAAGAACTTTGAGTTGTTTCTAATTTCTTTTCAGTAGTAGGAACATATCCTTGATTTTCTGCTATTTGTCTATATAAACCTGTTCTTTCATTAAGTCCAAATAGCCTAGCATACTCAAGTATTTTTTCAGGTCCCATATCTACATTAGGGTCAGATCCTCCAGACCAATTTTTACCTGTACCTATTGTGTAGAAGTAAATATTACATGATTCTTGTATTGCTTTATATAAATCAGTAGCACCATGATTACGTCTGGATTTATGCCATATATAATCGGCAAAAATTCTATTTCCATATTTTATATACCCAGGATCATTTATAGTGTAATTTGCGCTAAGTCCATTTTCTAAAGCAGCCATACCTGTAATCATTTTAAATGTAGAACCTGGTTGAACTGCGGATTGAGTCGCTAAATTTAGAAGTTTACTTGTATCTAGTGGATCATTAGGATTATCTGATTGAAGATCTTCATAATCTTTATATGATATACTTCCCTTTGCAAATAAATTAGGATCATATGATGGATAACTTACGGATGCTAAAACCTCTCCTGTTTTGACATCTATAGCCATCAGTGCACCTGACTTTGCATTTGGTGCAGTGCCACCAGAGCTTTTATCCCCATACTGACTTTTAAATACACCTCCTGAACTAGCATATTTAATAGTTCTTTCTAACGAATCTTCTGCAACTTCTTGTAAATCTTTATCTATAGTTAAGTATACCGTGTCTCCTGATTTAGGTTCTTGTACCTCTAGCTCTCTAGTTATATTTCCCAGAGCATCTACCTGTACCTTTTTATAACCATCTATACCATGCAACTTACTTTCATAGCTTTTTTCTACTCCAGATAGGCCTACTAAATCACTTTTTAAATATCCTTTATCTAAATAGTCTTGTTCTTCACTAGAAGGTATTTTACCAACATATCCAATAATATGTGCTGCTAATGTACCATCAGGATAATATCTAACCGGCTCATTAGATATAGAAACCCCACTAAGTTCCATTGATTGTTCTTCTATTTGAGATATTGTAGATTCACTTATACCCTGAGCAATTGTAACAGGATTATATTTAGAATAACCTTGAGATTTTAATAAATCCCTTACTATAAGCACTTTTCTAGCATCAGTATCACTAATACCTTCATTTAAAGGTAGGGTAGTTTTATCACTATAGTAATCTTTTATCTTATCAAATGCTTCTTTTGCACTAATATTAGGTTCTTCTATCTTATAAGATTCTAACCAATCTGTTTTGTTTTTTTCTGCAGTAAACATCCATTTACTTACAAGTATAGGTGGATATATACCATTTTTATTTAACTTAGCTTGAAGTTTTGTAGCATCCAATCTCCTATCTTGTTGAGATAAAACACCTTTATCTATTTCTCGATCTACTAAGTAGTAAAAACTTTCTTTTGCATTTAAATTTTGAGGAATACCATTTCCATCTTTGAACTCATTTATTTCCTTATCATATGTATAGTGATATTGACCATTTTCTATATATATAGGAAAATTATCTGTATACTCTTCTTTATTTGCCTCTAATAAATTTATTAATCTTAAAGATATTTCATTTGCCATACTTTCTTTATTGGAATTAGTCTTAGTAAGACCGTCAGCAGATACTTGAACAGTAAACAAATTTTTAGTAGTTGCTAAAACTCTTCCATATCTATCTTTAATATCTCCTCTTGAGGCTGCTATTGGAATTTCTTTATATGTTTTATTTTCAGCTAGCTCATTATAATAATCATATTTAAATGAAGCCATATATATTATTTTTACTAGTATTACTGCAAAAACTACTAACAGCATATTTCTAATAATAATAAATCTATAATTCACTTTTTTATCATCCATTTAATCACCGACTACTCTTCTTTAAGTTTCAATATACTATTTTTAAATAATAGATATATTATAAAGCCTAACAAGCTATTCATTAAAGGTATAACAAATATTCCTTTTAATACCATGGTTAATATAGAGTAACTATTATAAATTAACGTTGTAGCTGTAATATTTACCATAGAATCAAATATACTTGTTATAATTATCAAGGTACCTATTGTAATATAACTTTCCTTATATATTTTGTATCTCAATGTGCTAATTCCGTAGCCTATAGCAAATAATATTAATGCATTTACACCAAAAATACCACCTAAAGCTACATCCTTTATTAAACCAATTATAGCTCCTATAACTCCTGCCTCTAATTCATCTAAATATAATGAAATTATTGTACAATATACTATAACTAAACTAACACTAATACCAAATATATCTATGTAGTTAGTAATACCTCCTTCAATAGTTACTAACAAAATTCCTATAAGACAAAGTAAAACTTTTTTCATATACATTACCCCTTTATCCTATGTCGCTACCTTCTCTTGGCTCTATAATTGTAACATCCTCAATATTTTTAAAGTCTACATATGGCTTTACAACTACATATTTTAACGATTTATTTTTATCATCAACAACTTTATCAACCTTACCTATAATTATCCCCTCTGGATATAAGCCTAGACCAGAGGTAACTAATATATCTCCAGGTAAAACATCATATGAAGAATCAAACATATATCCTTTTAAATATCCTTCTTTTTTAAAATCTTCACTTATATCTGCTTCACTAGTTAATATACCTTTATAGTCAGGATTCTTTAGCAATTTAAAACTTATTGATGCTTTTGTGTCTAATAAAGATATTGCCTTGCTATAATCTTTAGAAACTTCATATACCATTCCAACTAATCCACTCCCATTTACAACCAAGCTATCTTTTTTTACACCTGCATTACTACCTGCACTTATAACAAAACTAGTATACCAATTGCCATCATTTTTACTTACAACGCTTGATGATACCATATTTGCTTGATATTTCTCAGGAATAAAATTTAAGGCTTTCTTTAAGTCTTCAATTGATTTATTATTATTAATTTTTGTAGTCAATTCAATAACTTCTGATTTTAATTTTTCATTTTCTTTTTCTAATTCATCTAACTTATCTGCATTTTTCTTATAATTGATCATTTCATTAACATTATTTTTAAGAAAGTTAAAACCCTTGTTAATAACTAATTCTACAGAAGATGTTCCATCTAAAATTGTACCTAATTTAATAGGACTATTTCCTGAGTATTTACCTATTGAGATTCCCACAATTCCAATTAAAGTGATAGCAACTATACTTGTTGCTATCACTTTAACATTAATCTTTTTTTTGTCCTTTTTATCATTATTAAATTTCAAGGCCATCACCAACTTTGTTATCTTCTATTATTCATCATTAATACTTTCTCGAATATCTCTTGATCTTCAACAGATTTACCTGTACCTAAAGCAACACAATCAAGTGGTTCTTCTGCTATTCTTACTGGCATTCCTGTTTCTTGCTTGATTAATTTATCTAAACCTCTAAGTAATGCGCCCCCTCCAGTTAGCATTATTCCATTCTCCATTATATCTGATGCTAATTCTGGTGGAGTTTTCTCTAATGTTGATTTAATAGCATCAATAATTGAACTTATAGGCTCTTTTAGTGCTTCCCTTACTTCAGTTGATGATATCTCCACTGTTTTTGGAAGTCCAGATATTAAATCTCTACCTCTTATTTGCATATTGCTTTCTTGATCTTCTTTATAAGTTGATCCTATGCTTATTTTTATATCTTCAGCAGTTCTTTCACCTATCATTAAGTTGTATTCTTTTTTAACATATCCAACTATAGCATCATCAAATTTATTACCACCGATTCTCACTGACTCTGCTGAAACTATACCACCTAAAGATATTACTGCTATCTCAGAAGTACCACCACCGATATCAACAACCATATTACCTTCTGGCTCTTCTACCTTAAGACCTGCACCTATTGCAGCTGCCATTGGTTCTTCTATTAAGTAAGCATCTTTTGCACCTGCTTGTCTTGCAGCTTCTTCTATTGCTCTTTTTTCAACATCAGTTACACCAAAAGGAACACATATTGCTATTCTTAAGCTAGTAACACCTTTTTTAGCTGCAGCTTTTTGTATAAAGTAACTTAACATAGATTGAGTTATATCAAAATCTGCTATAACACCATCTTTCATTGGTCTTATTGCTACTATATTTCCTGGTGTTCTACCTATCATTCTTTTAGCTTCTTCACCTACTGCTAAAACTTCTTTGCTATCATCTCTTATCGCAACAACAGAAGGTTCTCTAACAACTATACCTTGACCTTTTATATAAACTAAAGTATTTGCAGTTCCTAAGTCTATCCCCATATCTTTAGTCATTTTTCCAAATCCGAAGAAAGATCCGAATCCTTTTTTATCTTTTTTATCTTTTTTTTCTTTAGACATTTTAATTCTCCTTCCATTATCTTAAATATCAAATTATCATATTCTCCTTAAAGCTATAATACAGTCCATCACCAATTATAATATGATCAATAACTTCTATACCTATTATTTCGCCACATTTTATCAGTCTATTTGTAATATTTTTATCCTCTTTAGAAGGCTCTACGCTTCCAGATGGATGATTATGCATTAAAATCATTTTATTACTACTTCTCTTTATAGCTTCTTTAAAAACCTCTCTAGGATGAACTAAAGAAGAATTTAATGTTCCTACAGATACATCTACATCTGAAATTATTTCATTTTTTGTATTTAAAAGAACTACCTTAAAAATTTCCTTTTGCTCATATCTTAAGCTTTCCATATAATACTTATATATATCCCAAGGATTTTTAACTTTATACTTGTTAGGTTTAGCACTTGATATTCTAATTCCTAATTCTAAAGCTGCTTTTATTTGACTTGCTTTTGACTTACCAATACCATCAATTTCACAAAGTTCTTCTATTGTTACATCTTGTAAGTGTCTTATTCCCTGTAAATCTTTATTTATTATATAATTAGCTAATTCAATTGCATTTCTTTTTTTGTTCCTGTCCTAAGTAATATTGCCAATAATTCTGCATTAGATAACGACTTTTCTCCATATAAAATCATTTTCTCCATTGGTCTCTCTTCTAATGCCATGTCTTTTACTCTTTTAGAACAATCAAAAGAATTATTCAGATAAATCACCCTCCATAAAAAGATTTACATTAAAATTATACTTAAGTAGGTCACTTATTCTAGATACTGGTAGCCCCACTATATTAAAATAATCACCTTTAATACTATCAACTAACAAACCACCATATCCTTGAATACCATATGCCCCTGCTTTATCTAGGGACTCCTTAGTTTTTATGTAATCTCTTATTGTTTCCTCAGATAAATCTTTAAATGTTACTTCACTAACCACATAATCAATTACTTTTTTATTTAAACTTAAGTTGATTAAGCTAATACCCGTTATAACTTGGTGTTTCTTATTTGATAATGACTTTATCATTTCATATGCATGATCTTCGTCCTTAGGCTTTCCTAGTATATTATTATCTAAAACTACTATAGTATCCGCACCAATAACTAAAGCATTTCTATTTTTTTTAGCTACATCAATACACTTTTCAAATGCTAATCTCATTACCAAATCTTTTGGATCTTCATTGTCTAGTATAACCTCTTCTATCTGACTACTTTGTACTGTAAACTTTAGGTTTACATTCTCTAGAATTTCTCTTCTTCTAGGAGAGGCTGATGCCAAAATTATATCCATTTTTTCACCTCTTTTAGTACTTAGAATTTGTACTTATACAGTTTATCATTATATTGTAAAAAATTCAATGTAATTGTCGAAGCTTTTATTACATATTTGTTATATTATATATATTTTTGTCTTAACTTGCTTTATAGTTAAAAGTAGGTTTATTAATCCGTATATTTTTAAACGATATAAAATTTTGTAAATCTTTTTTTATTTTAGTTATAACTATTTTCGTTAAAAATCAAAAATAAGGTATGAAAACCTCATACCTTTATATTATCCATATTATATAGTTTTAATAGCATTTTTAGGACAATTTTCTATACATAAATGGCAACCAACACATTTTTCAATGTCTACCTTATGAACTTCCTTTCTCTCTCCAGATATAACACCAAATTTGCATTGCCTTTTGCAAAGTGTGCATCCTATACACTTGCTTTCATCTATATGTACTTTTCTTCTATCACTTATATCACCACTTATAACCTTAGTTGGACACTTTTCCACACACATTTTACACTGAATACACTTATCAAAATTTATTTTAGCTATTTTATTTTCAATTGATATAGCATCTACAGGACATACTTTTAAACACTTACCGCATCCTATACATCCAACCGAACATTTCTCTTTTACAGTTTTTCCAAAGTCATGACTATTACATTCAACTACAACTTCTTGACTAATAGGTCTTTTAATTATTATGGACTTAGGACATACTTCTAAACATTTACCACACATTACACATTTTTCTTCATTTATTATTGATAGTCCATCTTTAATCTCTATTGCTCCAAATTGACATACTTCTTTACATGTACCAAGACCTAAGCATCCATAATTGCAGGATTTAGGACCAAAGTTTAAAGCTGCTGCAGCTCTACAATCTGATATTCCTTCATATACATATTTATACTTTGAATTCTCACATGTTCCTTTACAAATAACTTTTGCTACTATTTTCTCTCCTGTTGATGCTTTAACGCCCATTATATCCCCTATTTTTTCTGAAACAGAGCTTCCACCAACAGGACATCCATTTATATCTGATTTACCTTCTACTATTGCACTAGCTAATCGTCCACACCCTGGAAAACCACAACCACCACAGTTAGCCCCTGGTAAAACCTCTAGTATTTTTTCTACTCTTTCATCAACCTCAACTGCAAACTTTTTAGAAGCATATGCGAGTATTGCCCCAAATAATAACCCCATCGTTCCTAGAAGTATTATTGACTTTATTATTTCCACCTAAAATTCCTCCTTTATAGCTTTATAAGACCTGTAAATCCTAAAAATGCTATTGACATCAATCCTGCTGCTATTAAAGTTATAGGAAATCCTCTAAATGATTTAGGTATATCAGCAAACTCTAGTCTTTCTCTTATTCCTGCAAATAAAACTATAGATAAAGTAAATCCAACTCCAGCTCCAAACCCATTTACAATTGTTTCTATTAAGTTATATCCATTATCTACATTAACTATTGCAATCCCAAGTACTGCGCAGTTTGTAGTTATAAGAGGTAAAAATACACCTAAAGCTTGGTATAATGATGGACTCATTTTTTGTATTACCATTTCAACAAACTGAACTATAGATGCTATTACTAATATAAAAGCTATTGTTTGTAAAAATTCTAAGTTTGTGATAACTAATAACATTTGAACAAAATAAGTAATTATAGATGCTAATGTTAAAACAAATGTAACAGCTACCCCCATACCAACTGCTGTATCAACCTTTTTAGATACTCCTAAAAAAGGACATATTCCTAGGAATTGTGATGTTATAACATTATTAACAAGCACTATACTTAAAAATAAAAGAATTAAATTCATCTATATATCCCCCTTTAAACCTTCTTGCTTCTTATTTTATTAAATCCAGCCATTAAGAAGCCTAATGTTAAAAATGCTCCTGGAGGCAATATAAACAGTAATGCCGGCTGATACGATGCGCCGAATAAACTTATACCAAATAAAGTTCCTGCTCCAAATACTTCTCTAACTGCACCTAATATAGTTAGCGCTAAAGTAAATCCAAACCCCATAGCAACACCATCTACAGCTGAGTATAATGAACTATTTTTAGAAGCAAAACTTTCTGCTCTTGCTAATATTAAACAATTAACTACTATTAACGGTATATATAGGCCAAGAGCTTTATCAAGTGCTGGCATATATGCTTTTAATAATAATCCTACTATTGTAACAAAAGTAGCTATTACAACTATAAATGATGGTATCCTTATTTTATCTGGTATAACTTTTCTCATCAAAGAAATAACAATATTTGAACAAGTTAATACTAACGCTGTTGAAAGTCCCATTCCAAGACCATTAGTTGCTGAGCTTGTAACAGCAAGAGTAGGACACATACCTATAACTTGCACAAATATAGGGTTTTCATTTATAATACCCTCTTTTAAAATTTTTCCTAAATTCATAATCTGCTTTATCCCTTCTTACTTATGTAAATAATTATTAAATAATTCTATTGCTACATTTACACCATTTGTAACTGCATCAGATGTTATAGTAGCTCCTGAAATTGCAGAAATTTCATTATCTGATGATATTTCTCCCTTTACTACAGTAATTTTAGATGCTTTTTTACCACTAAATTGGTCCTTAAAGTTTGGTTCATTAGCCTTAGCTCCAAGACCTGGAGTTTCTGACATATCACCTATATTTATACCTGTAACCTTTCCGTCAGATGAAATTCCAACTATAAGTTCTATTTCTCCACCATAT
>JAEIGA010011278.1_pt1 | contig 13568 bp, 15 predicted proteins | sample 9270691 | NCBI WGS metagenome assembly JAEIGA01 (sample SAMN17057246, study PRJNA624740) | gut metagenome | biome: biome; isolation source: fecal sample | host: Bos grunniens | place: China: Xizang | collected 2019
CAATGTAAAGTCTCCGCTGTTCTGGGATGTTGTGGTCCTGGGTCTTTACGCAGTAATCTGTCTGACGGCAGTTCTGCTGCAGTTCCTGCCTGAGGCCAATCGATTCCGATTCCGACGCTCCTTCCAACTGGATTGCGAGGTATATTCCAAACGGCTTTCTTTTATTGCCCTGCCCTTTGTTGCAATATTGAACGCGGTGACGACCCTTATGTTCGCTGTGCAAACATCCCGTGAGTGGTGGCACTCCGCGCTGCTGCCTGCTGATTCCGTGGCAGTAGCGACCGCCCTGGGACTTTCTTTTACCATGCTTCTTGGCCTGGTTACCTCCTGTCGGGTAGGGTATAGCAGCTGGCGAACCGCCTTTGCCCTCCAGGCCAAGATTGCTGGTGTGTCCCTCCTGGCCCACTTCTTCTTCACCATTCTTGAACTGGTGACCATTGCCTGGAGCGGCAAGGCTGAAGGGCAGCATTTGCTGGACCTTCTTTTTGATACCTATGGAGTTCTCTATTTTGTGGAGTTGGCTCTGCCCTTTATGGCCATGATCATCTACTTCCTGCCTATGCTGGAGAAGCGGCGGTTCCTTGCTGGGGCGAACCTTTTGGTGATCCTGGGCAGCTTCGTGCACCGTATGATGCTCCTGCTGCCTGCATTCAACTCCATTCCTCTCACGATCCCTGTGGTGGGTCTGGAGGGAACTCTTTGGAGCTATCCCATTGCATCTGGCATCATCCAGTCGGGACAGGATATCTTTGTAAGCTATTGGAGCTATTTCCCGTCCCTGATTGAGTGGTGTGTGGCACTTCTGCCGGTCGGTTTTGTGATTCTGGCTCTGGCGGGCGTTATGTGCCTGACAAAGGTGGTGCCGAAACCGAAGAAAAACCCTGCAGAAGCAGAACTGTAACCAAGGAAAGGGGATGCACATTCCATGAGTCTGGGTCTCGGTGAAATCATACTGATCCTGGTCATTGCATACGTGGTGGTTGGACCGGAAGACCTGCCCAAAGTCGCCAGAGGTCTGGCGAAAGCCATGCGACAGGTGCGACGGTTCTGCATTGGAATGAAGGATTCCCTTGGGCTGGAAGAGGAGCTGTCATCGGTCAGACGAACGGTGGACAATCGGGAGTCGCCCCTGAGTCTGACGGATGACCTCTCCCGTATTCAGCATGAAATCAAAAAAGATCTTCCTACTCATACTTTATAACCTGTTTCTTTTATTACTCATTTAGCTACCTCTCATGATAACCTTCCTCTTATCTTATTCTTGCAAACAGAAGGAGCCGCCTTTTCAGGCGGCTCTTTCTGTTCAGGAATATGGTGATCACCAAATCAATTGTTTTGGGTTTTCGGTCTGGCATTTGGGGCATAGGCCGGAGGGGGACAGCTCTCCGGAGGGTTCTCCACAGCGTTTACAGCTGGGGAGGGAAACAGTGTGGAGCAGAGGTCGTGTGGGATCCGCCAAAGGAACGGAGTGAGGTGGGGTTATCCCGTTAGAGGGACAAACCTGCTCGCATAAGCCGCAGTTTGTGCATCGCCAGGGAATGACTGCCATATGCCATCGAAAGGGCGTTTCAGGGTCCTGGATTTTGTGCAGGGCTTTGGTCTGACAGAGTTTTACACAGATACCGCAAGCGCTGCAGGACTCGTTAAAGGAAGGAACCTGCCAATGCCCGATGATATCGGATTCCATGAAACGAAGGCGATGGACCAGAAGCTGGCGCCAAATGGTTCCGTCGGGAATCAGATCATCGCTGGCAGGCAAAAGACTTCCGGCTGTACGTTTTGTTTTGGAGAACAGCATAGAAAATGCATCCCGACGGGAATATTGACGAGCAGATTCAGAGGGGGCTTGAGAAGGGGGCCGGATTCGTTTCTCGAAGAGGGAGTCTCCCAGAAATGCCCGGATGCTGGAAAGCGTGTCTTCCCATTGGGACAACAGCTGTTTTTTTTCACAGGTTTCACAGTTGCCGCACAGGAGCTGGATCTTTCCCTGGAGGGCGAAAAAGGCGAGAAGTTCCCAGGGGAAGGATGCCAGGCAGGGGAGAACCGCGTCTGAAGGGCCCTCATGCTGGGAGCAGGCAAGGGCTGCTCCGTCCTGGATGCGGCGGCATACTTCCAGAAGCTGAGCGGTCTGCATTGCGGCAGGGGCAAGGCAACGGGTAGGACAGGCGGCCACGCAGACGGTGCAGTTATCGCAGTTTGCCCAGATGGGGTCAGGATGATCAAAGACACCATGGGGACAGAGATTCTGACAAATGGAACAGGGTGCTTTGGTCTGCAAGGCGTTCAAGCAAGCGCTTTCCTTGCGGGTCGGGTGGTTATCGTCGATAAGCTTCTGTGTAAGATAGGATTTCCATAATGACATACGGCCGCCTCCTTTCTCTGAAATTATACGGCTTACCGATGGAAAAAGCAATGGAAACCAACTTTGGAGAATGGTGGAATCCCGTGCGGTATTGTGATAGAATAGAGAAAACGATGGAAACACCTGGGAAGAGGGGATGCAGGTTGAAACGAAAAGAATATTTGCCTCGGCTTAGAGCGCTGAAGGAGCAGTTTCAGTTGGATGTTGTGGCGCTGGCCTTTGTGCTGGAAGGGGCCCGTCCGCTGCTGACCTGGGTCCATGCTACCGGTAATCAGAGCCAGCATTTCCGGCGCATCGTGCTGGAGCCTGGAAAAGGTGTGGCTGGCGGTGTGTATCGAACCGGGCGTACCATGGTGATGCAGGATGTCCATAAGGAGCTGGCGGAGGACCGTCTGGTGGATCATCCGATCCTGATTGCAGAGGAGATCGTCAGCATGATGGCAATTCCTCTGTGGCAGGACGAGCAGGTGAAGGGCGTTCTCCTTCTTGCCAGCCGAAAAGCAGATCGGATCACAGAAAACATTTATACGGAAGTAATGCATGAGCTGACGGGAGACTTCTTTGACTATGAAGTCAGAAATATGCTCTTTGCCCAGGCCCTGCGGGTAGGCGAGGAATATAAGGCAGAGGCGCTGCCGGTCTACGAACTCATGCGCTTTCCTGTCCTTCAGGCAAGAGAGGACGAGCGAGGCCGAATTGCCCGGGACCTTCACGACAGCGTGGTGCAGAGCATTCTGGGCGTGCAGATGCTTTTGCGGACAGCGAAGTATCAGCCAACACGGGAAGAGTTGAATGCCGTGCTGGAGCAGGCAGATGGTTGGCTTAATAGTATCCAGACGGAACTGCGTAACGTATCGGTGACCCTTCGCCCCACGGTGCTGGACGATCTTGGCCTCATTGCGGCATTGCACTCTCATTTTAAGCGATTGGAAGACAGCTACCATGTGAGGGTGCAGTTTTCGGAAAATGTGGGTGGAAACCGTTATACTTCCGACATGGAAACATCTTTTTACCGTGTATGCCAGGAGGCATCCTTGAATGCCTGTAAATATTCTGGCAGCAGTGAGATACGAGTAAGACTTCAGGACACGGAAGATTACCTGACCCTTGAAGTGACAGATGAAGGAGCAGGATTTGACTTGGAGAATCCTGAGATCAAAGGCGGGGGACTTGGTATGCCAGATATGATGGACTGGGCAGAACTGGTCGATGGAGAACTGACACTACAGACCGCGCCGGGAAAGGGCACCAGCGTTTGGCTGACTGCGCCCAAAAGAAAGGTGGATAGCCTATGAAAATCATAATTGCAGACGATCATGCAGTTGTTCGAAAGGGATTGGAAATGCTGCTGAACTACCAGCCGGATATTGATGTGGTTGGTACCGCGGGAGATGGGGAAGAAGCCTTCCGTTTGGCCGGCCAGTGTAAGCCGGATATCGTCCTGCTGGACATCAGCATGCCTCCGGGGGAATCCGGTATGGTGACAGCAGGTCGGATCCATGCTGAGTACCCTGATATTAAGGTCATCATGATGACGATGTATGATGACCGGGATTATCTGCTCTATACGATCCAGGCCGGTGCATCCGGTTATGTGCTGAAGAATGCACCGGAAAGTGAGCTGCTGGAAGCCATTCGCACGGTCAACAATGGCGGTGTTTACGTCTGTAAGGAAATGGTTCCCTACTTAGTTCAGGGGTTCGTGCATCGGCACAATGAGGATAGCTATCTGGATCTCAGTGAGCGGGAGGTGGAGGTTCTCACCCTGATTGCCAGAGGGTATGGCAACAAGGAAATCGGAGAAAAGCTCTTTATCTCGGTTAAAACGGTAGAGAGTTACAAGAGCAAGATCATGAATAAACTGGGCCTTAAGACTCGGCCGGAGCTGGTGGAGTACGCCCTGAAAAAGCGGCTTCTGCAATACTGAAAACACGGTTATTTCATTAGGGGATTCCCTCTCGGAAAGAGAGGGAATCCCCCGATTTTTTTGTCTGTAGCTTTTCTTATAATAAGGACAGCAAATCAAAACCGACACCAAACGACAAAGGAGGTTCGCAATATGAGGTTAGGGACTACGGAACTGCTTCTGATCCTGGCGCTGGCTATCCTGCTCTTTGGCGGCACGAAGCTGGCTGGGTTAGGCAAGGCAATGGGCAGAAGCATCAAGGAGTTCAAGCAGGAACTCCATTCGGATGACGCCCCTCTGGCAGAAGAGAAGAGCGATGGCGCAAGCGCATGATATCATGATGGTTCCGTTGGATGCGGTTCGAGCCTGGTGGAACCGGGAAGACCCACCTATGGAACCCAAACCGCTGCTGTCCCATCTGAATGCCCTGCGAAAAACGTTGATTGTCTGCGTGATCGCCGTGGCTGTGGCTTTCGGCTTGGTGTACACCTTTCAGGCTGAGTGGTTGGTAGATTACATTACGGATCCCCTGGTGAATCAGGGTATCGAAATGATTTTTACCGATGTGTCTGAGGCCTTTGTGGCTCAGACAAAACTCTCCTTGATTGTGGGAACGGTGCTGGCCAGCCCTGTGATTTTTGGTGCCATCTGGGTATTTATCCGTCCGGCACTGAAGCGAAAGGAACGAGTCTATACTGCGTTGACTCTGATTGTGGCCTGCTTTCTGTTTGCTCTGGGTGTGTACTTTGCCTACAATTATGTGTTTTTCTTGGCAGTGAATTTTTTCGTTTACCTGGGAGATGATCTGGCCAGCCCGCTGCTGTCCTTAGGGACCTATGTAGATTTTCTGTTTGAATTTCTGCTTCCCTTTGGCGCTACCTTTGAGCTGCCGCTTTTGGTGGTCTGGCTGACCAAAAGTGAACTGGTCACACCGGCAGAGCTCTCCAAAGCTCGAAAGTATGTGATTTTCGGGATCTTTCTTGTTTCGGCCATTCTGACACCGCCTGATGTGGTGTCGCAGATCTTACTCAGCATTCCCATTGGGGCTCTGTTTGAGGTGGGGGTTATTTGTTCCCGCCGGGCCCAGCCAAGGAAGCGGAAACGATTCCCTCGGAAAGCAGAGGCATGATATGAAAACGACAGCAATTATCCTGGCAGGCGGAAAAAGCCGGCGGTTCGGATCGGATAAGTCCTTGCTCCGATGGCAGGGTCAGCCCATTGTGGAACGGCTTGCACAGGAGTGCAGCAGCTTTGCGGATGAGGTGCTGATCATCAGCAACCAACCGGCAAAATTTTGCATACCCGGTGTGAGGGAACTCAGTGACCGATATCCCGGATTGGGACCTCTGGGGGGCATTCATGCAGGCCTTTTGGAGGCATCCGGTGAATCGGTATTTGTCACAGCCTGTGATATGCCGCTCCTGAAGGCTGAGATGGCCCAAGAACTTCTGGCACGGCTCAAGGGCTGGGACGCAGTGGTTCCGCGGGATGGAGAACGCCTGCAGCCCCTGTTTTCGGCCATGGCCCGGGAACAAGGGCTGAAAACCGCGGAAGCAATGCTTCAGCAGGAAGAAAAACGGATGCGAACATTTTTCCGTCAGATGCACACCTGTTATTGGGACTGCCCCGGATGGGAAGTATTTTACAACATGAATTACCCGGCAGACTATGAACGGTTGCTTGCCGGTGAGAGAAAGGATGCATGTGGATGAGCGAAGAAAAGTTTGACGTAATCGTGGTTGGCGCCGGCCTGGCTGGCAACACAGCGGCGTATCTTATGGCGAAGGCCGGCCTGGAAGTGCTGGTCATTGAGCGTAGTGAGACCATCGGCGGCAAGAATGTGACCGGTGGCCGACTGTACAGCCACAGCCTGGAGAGAGTTTTTCCCAACTTTGCGGAAGAAGCTCCTGTGGAACGTAAAATCACCAAGGAACGGGTATCCTTTGTAACGGAAACCGGTGCGACTACCCTGGAATATGCCGCAGAAGGTCTGGGCGAGCAGGGGAAGGCAACTTATTCTATCCTGCGCAGCCGCTTCGATCCCTGGCTGTCCGGAAAAGCCGAAGAGGCTGGCGCCATGTACATCACTGGTATTCGTGTAGACGAAGTTCTGATGCGGGATGGCAAGGTCTGCGGCGTTCGCGCCGGTGAGGAGGAACTCATGGCTGACGTGGTTCTGCTGGCCGATGGCGTAAACTCTCTGCTGGCGCAGCAGCTGGGTATGAAGCCGGAACTGAAGCCCGAACAGGTGGCCGTTGGCGTAAAGGAAGTCATCCAGCTGGGCGAACAGAAAATCAACGACCGTTTTGGTGTGGTTGATGGCGAAGGTGTTGCATGGCTCTTTGCTGGTGATGTGACCGGCGGCAGCATCGGCGGCGGATTCCTGTACACCGATAAGGAATCTGTTTCTCTGGGTGTGGTTACTACTGTGGGCGATATTGGCCGCAGCGATCTGGCGCCCAGAGATATGGTGGAGAAGCTCAAGGAGCATCCTGTGGTGAAGCCTCTGATCCAGGACGGTGAACTGCTGGAGTATTCTGCACATCTGGTCACTGAGGGCGGTTATGATATGGTGCCTGAACTCTATAGGGACGGTGTCCTGGTGGCAGGCGATGCCGCAGCTCTGGTGATGAACCTGGGTTACACGATTCGAGGTATGGACCTGTGCATTGAGTCCGGTCGTCTGGCGGCAGAAACCATCATTGCGGCCAAGGAAAAGAATGACTTCAGCAAAGATTTCCTGGCTCGGTATGAGGAAGCTCTGAATAACAGCTTTGTTATGGCTGATATGAAGCATTACCGTAAGTTCCCGGCATTCCTGGAGAATCACCGCATTTTTGAGGAATATCCGGGCATGCTGGACGAACTGATGGCTGGGCTGTTTGTCATGTATGGCCAGAAGCCGGAGAAACTCACCAAGAAAGCCATTGGTGCGGTCAAGAAGGTCGGGTTTATGAACCTGATGAAAGACGTAAAACAAGGATTGGGGGCACTGTAATTATGGCACTGTCAATTGATGATAAGCTGGGTCACAATCGGTTCCATGCGGATCACGCATCGCATATCGAAGTGAAAGACGATTGGAACGACACCGAGACTGCAAAGCGGATCGTTCTGGGCTGTCCGGCCCAGCTTTACCACCTGGAAGAGAGCGGTAAGCTGCGATTCAATCACGAAGGCTGCCTCGAATGCGGCACTTGCCGTGTACTGAGTCAGGGACGCATCCTGAAGTCCTGGGATCATCCCATGGGCGGTATGGGTGTGGAATTCCGGATGGGATGAGCGAAGCCCGAGTATTACATGGGGGCGTTCCCGACGGAAAACTTACCCTGCGTATCCTTGTGGGAATGACCACTCCGGGTGCCATTTTCCTCTCGGCTTTTGCACCCGCGGTTTTAGGTGTGCTGCTGGCGGTGGAGCAAGGGGCTGCTCTGCCGCCGCTGCTGGTCACCTGCCTGCTGGCGATCCCGTGTCTGCTGAACGCATCGGTCAATGTTTTAAATGATTACTTTGACTATGTGAGCGGCAACGATACACCGGAGAACGTTGTTTCTGAGGCGGATGGCCCTTTGGCATACCATCGTGTCATCGATCCCAGACCGGCCTATTGGATCGGACTGGCGCTGTTCGGACTGGCCGCAGCTCTGGGGATTTACGTTATCCTGCAAACGGGATGGAAGCCAGCGCTGATTGGTGTCATCGGAGGGCTTGCAACGTTGACCTACTCCGGCAGTAAGATGGCAACGTCCTACTTGCCGATTGGGGAACCATTGGCTGGGTTTGTTCTGGGTGGCTTGGTGCCCTTAGGGGTTTATACAGCCTTGACAGGATATGCAGATGGTATTGTGCTCTATAAGGCCATTCCCATGATGCTGATCGTGACCCAGTTCATGCTGGAGAATAATACCTGCGACTTGGAGAGGGACTGGGCAGCAGGCAGAAAGACACTGCCGATCCTGATCGGTGCGCGTCGAGCTATGTTCCTGGCCTGGGGACTGAACATCCTTTGGGTGGTTCAAATGCTCCATGTGGTCCAGACTTGGTATCCCAAAGGACTGCCGGTTTTCCTTGTGGTGATGGCAATGACTGCAAAGTCCTATCTGGCTACGTTTTGGGAAGAACGAACGACGGCCAACAAAACCCCTGCCACCCTGGCGTTGGCAAAGACTGCCCTGGGTGTTGCGGTGGGATACCCTCTTGCGATAGCAATGCATTTTGTGACAATAGGATGGTGAACGTGTAATGAAGTTGAAGATGCTGGCGCAGCTGAGTGAAGAGCTGGAGCTGGTGGACCGGTATACAAAAGAGTATCTGGTCCCTGTAGAAGAGAATGGAAAGACAGCAGAGATCATGTATCATCTGCTTGGTGCTCCAGGCAAGCGGCTGCGGCCTCAGCTTCTTCTGCTGGCCGGCCGTTTGGGACCGGACTACGCACGAAAAAAAGATCGGCTTAGCAAGCTGGGAGCGCTGGTGGAGTTGGTTCACATGGCTTCTCTGGTTCATGATGATATCGTGGACGATTCTCCTTTGCGCCGAGGCACCCCTACTGTCCAAGCTCGCTTTGGGAAAGATATGGCGGTCTATACCGGAGATCTGATTCTGAGTCAGGTGATGCATGTCCTTTTTCGTGAAAATATGGTGGAAGCAGGAAAGGAACTGAGTGGTACGATACAGGATATGTGCCGCGGAGAGATCGGTCAACTGGACTGCTGCTACAGTACGTGCACTTCCATTGCCCAGTATATGCGAAACATCTATGGCAAAACGGCGTCGATGTTTGCACTGGCCTGTGTCCTTGGCGGCATGGAGAGTGGATGTCTGCCGGGCCAGGTGAATGCACTGCGGAACTTCGGAGAGAACATGGGCTATCTGTTCCAGATCCAGGATGATGTTCTGGATTTTTTGGCTGATATCAGTATGGAGGGAAAACCCGACCATATGGACTTCCAGTCTGGCATCTTCACGCTTCCTGTTCTCTATGCACTGGAGGAACCGGCTTTCCGTTCGAGTATTCAGAAGCTGGCGGTCTCTGCAAAAGAACGGCTTCTGAAGAAGGTTGAGATGTCGGCTTTGGACCGCATTGTGCTGGAGTCTGGAGGTCTGGAAAAGACCAGACGCGCTATGGAGTACTTTGGTAAGCAAGCCAAACTTGCGTTGGACCAATTGCCGAAAAATGACGCTGTGGAAGCCCTGGGAAAACTTCTGGCCATGTTGGAGAGACGGAGCAATCAGCTATGCCGCACTGAAATGCGCAAAGCTGCAGCGTCTTAAGAAGGAGAGACAATGAACGTAGTGAAGGATTTCGCCAGTTGGAAGCAGGCGGCATATCTTCCCAAGTGGTATTTCCAAAGCAGGATTCTTGGACAGAAGCGGCCTTTGCAGACGGTGCTGTTTATCACGGACTACTGTAATCTCCAATGCAAGCACTGTACACCATCTGGACATGGCTGCACCCGAATGAAGTCTTATGAAGAGATTCGGAATGAACTGCTCTATGCCTATGAGCAGGGATCCCGATTTGTAGACTTTGAAGGGGGCGAGCCTACTCTTTGGCGCGACGGTGCCTACAGGCTTAATGATTTGTATCATCTGGCAAAAAAGATAGGGTTCTTTTCCTGCACCTTGACCACCAACGGTCAGCGAGATTTCAGGGACACCCTGGCAGATTCTGTATGGGTCAGTGTGGATGGATATGGAACCTATCATGATGCGGTTCGGGGAATGGGTACGTTTGCTCGGCTGGATAGAAATATCCGGAAAAGCGGACATCCTGCCCTCAGTATTGCCATGGCGGTCAATCGCATAAATCGGCCATCTGTGCGTGAATTGGCCCAATATGCCAAAGATACCCCTGCTGTTCAGAGCATTGCATTCAACCTTCACACGCCTTTTCTGGGGACAGAAGATCTTACTTTGGATTGGGGAGAGCGGTGTGAAGTGATCGATGAGATTCTGGCCTTGAAAAAAAGCGGATATCCTATTATGAACACGGCTTCAGGTCTCAAGACCATGAAGAGAAGAGGTTTTCCTAAGGATTGTTGGATCGCCAACTATATTTTGTTGGATGGAACTCGTCTCACGGAATGTCCGGGGAACACACTGGGCGTCTGTGACGACTGTGGATTTTGTATGTCGGGCGAAATGTACTCCGTGCTGCGGCTGAAACCGGATACGATCCTGGCCGGTATGAAGCTTCGAGTCTAAAAAAGAAAAGAGAAAAGAAAAACGAAGAAGAGAGGCGTGGTGAATATCATCACGCCTTTCTTGCATCATCTGAAACAGAATGAAAGAGAACCTGTCAGATGGATTTTAGGGAGAAATGGAGGAACAGAAGAGGGAAACTCCCGATTTTAAAAAGTATGCTGCCATGTATAATACGAGTCAAGCAAACGGAACAAGCCTATTTGATACGAGCAATACTCAATTTAGGAGGCTACTATGGAAACCAGAGAATATGTAAATAGTTACATCAAGAGAGCCCTCTAAAGTATCAACGGCTTAAGCGGCGAGAAGGATTCGTTGGCTGAGCTGGTAAAAATAGGGAACTCCCTGACTGGTATAGTAGGGAGTTCCCTGTTTGTTTATATTATGAATTTGCTACAATTTACGTGGAAATGGAGAACGGCTATTCATCTGTGTGAGTTGCAGTAAGCTGACGAAGGAAAAATGTTTCTGGAGGTATTACCATGGAGCAGTTAATTTGCAGAATCAATTCTCCGTTATTTGACGGGATCCGGCTGGAGGATAGAAAGACCATTCTGAACTGCATCGGCTATCACATTGCAAGGGTTCAAAAAGGAGAAACCATTGCCTTTGAGGAAGAGCATATACATCATATCGGGATTGTCCTTTCCGGTGCGGTGGATATGATCAAGGAGGATCTGTGGGGGAACAAAACCATGCTGGTGCGTATGCGAAAGGATGAACTGTTTGGGGAGACCTTTGCCTGCGGCAGTGAATCCCTTTCGGTGGTTACCTTCGTTGTCTCTCAGGATGCCGAGATCCTCTTTATGCCTTTTGATCGAGTGAAGCATAGCTGCAAGATGCCCTGCCCTTTCCACCATCGGATGATTGAAAACATGGTTGCGGTCATTGCGAGCAAGAACCGCGAGTTGATGCAGAAAATCGAAGTGGTATCCAAAAGGAGCTTGCGGGAAAAAATCCTTGCCTACTTATCCATTCAGGCAAGGAAATGCGCCTCCCGCTATGTACAGCTGCCCCTTGGTCGGGTAGAACTGGCAGATTACTTATGTGCAGATCGCAGTGCCCTGACCAGAGAACTGAGCAATATGAGAAGAGATGGACTCATCGACTTTGACAGAAATTGTTTTAAGATACTGTAAAAATAGGCTCGCCGATTACGGCGAGCCTATTTTCATGGAGTACTCATTTCGTTGGATCGTTACATGGAACACATAGGAGAGTGTTCCGGTGGTAAGCATCTTATCTGGAGTCCCCTGGTGGATCCTCTTCTCTGAATCTATGGCAATCAGCTGGTCGCTGTAGCGAAGTGCCTGTTCCAGATCATGAAGCACCAAGAGAATGGTCTTGCCTTCGTTTTTTAATAGGGCCAGTAATTCCATCAGACGCAGCTGATGCTCAATGTCCAGATAGGTGGTTGGCTCATCCAGCAAGAGGATAGAAGCGTCTTGGGCCAGCTGCATGGCCAGGTATACCCTTTGCCGCTCGCCGCCGGAGAGTTCTGACAGCGAGCGGGAACGGAAGTCCAGCAGCTTCATTCGTTCCAGGGAATGGTGAATGATATCCCAATCTTTGGTGCTTAGTTTTCGTGGATAGCTCAAGTGGGGGTGTCTGCTGTGGGCCATAAGCCGTTCCACGGTGATGTTGGGTACTGATCTGCTTTGTGACAGGAACGAGATCCGCTGCGCCCGTTGGACAGGAGAATACTCTGTCATGGGCTTTCCTGCCAGAAGAACGCTGCCAGCCTGGGGGGAAAGAAGGCCGGCGCAGCACTTGAGCAGGGTGCTTTTCCCACAGCCATTCTTCCCGAGAAAGGTATAGATATTTCCGGGAGAGAACTACAGGGAAACATCCTGAAGGACCGGATTTCCACGATAACCCAGGGATACCTGATTCAGTTCCAGCATTCGATCACCTCATTTTTCTGCTCAGCAGCATGCGAATAAAGATGGGAGCGCCTACCACAGAGAGTACAATACCGACACTTAGCTCAAAGGGGGCAAAAGCGGTTCTGGCAATGGTGTCACAGCACAGAAGAAAGGTACCTCCCCATAGGGCGGAGAGAGGGAACAGCTTTTTGATCTCATCACCCACGAAGAAACGATTTGCGTGGGGTACGATTAGCCCCAAAAATCCGATCAGGCCAGCGAAGCTGACGGCAGCTCCGGCCAGGCCGGCTGCGCCAATCAGAAACAGCAGGCGATTTCTGCCAACAACAATCCCCAGAGAGAAAGCGGTCTCATCACCAAGGGCCAACAGTTCCAGGGTATTGGCATTTCTCTGTACCAGAAAAATGATTCCTGTGATGAGTCCTGCTGCCGGCCAGAGTACGGAGGGCTGTACAGAAGATAGTCCTCCAACTCGGAAAGACGAATAGCTCATGAGCATTTCCGGAAAAAAGGTACAAAGTGCTTCTGATGCGGCATTCATGAGGCTATTAAGGATTACACCGGCCAGGAGCAGTGTCATCTTCGATGTACCGACCCGCCTGGACAACCCGTATACCAAAAGAACAGAAATCAGTGCACCAAGAAAGGCCGCCAGAGGCTGGAGTGCGGGTATCAGCGGAAATACGAGAACTGTGACAACGGTCAGGAAGGCAGCGCTGGAGTTTACCCCGATAATGTTCGGTCCAGCCAAAGGATTGCCAAGAATGGTCTGTATGATGACCCCTGCGCCTGCAAGTCCGGCACCGGCAAATATGGCGGCAAAAACGCGAGGGAACCGTACATACCGGAGGATATCAGGAAAGGTAAATAGTTCTGCCGGAGAGTAGGATACCACGCCGACACACAGGGACCATAGAAGTGCCAGGAGAAGAGAGAGGATGCTCCCTACCCAAAGAAACCCGACAGGGATCTTTTTACTCTTCAGTAAGAAGGTTTGCCAGCGTCTCATAGCTTTCACCCCATCGTGCATTGGGTTTGTAGTGGAAGAGTTCCTTTTCCAGGTAGAATACACGATCATTTTTCACGGCCTGTAGTGTGTTCCAGATGGGATTAGTGGTCAGGGAGCTTTCCAGTTGAGCCTGACCTTCGGCCAGGTCACCCATGCAGGAGATAAAAATGTAATCTGGATCTTCTGCTGCGATTGCCTCCA
>JAEIGA010011279.1_pt1 | contig 13568 bp, 13 predicted proteins | sample 9270691 | NCBI WGS metagenome assembly JAEIGA01 (sample SAMN17057246, study PRJNA624740) | gut metagenome | biome: biome; isolation source: fecal sample | host: Bos grunniens | place: China: Xizang | collected 2019
TTGACGAGTAATATTCCATACGGCTGAAAAGACCGTAAAGCACGCCCTCGGGTGGGCAGTTTATCACTTCAAGCTCGTCGGGTATTGATTTTAACAGCTCAGGGCGCACTATTTCATCGGTGAAGGCGATATTTATTCTCGAATATTCCGAGTCCTTTTCGAACTCAATGCAGTGATACTTATAAGGGCGTATAAAAATAAGGTCGTTTTTATGTAGCTTATACTTTTTTTCGTCTATTATATAGCTTGCCTCACCGCGCTCGAAAAACAAAAGCTCGTATGTGTTGTGGCAATGCCTCGTAAACGGCTCAGGGTTTTCGCTTACTCGCTTCAGCGACTTGTGGTTATATAAAAGTCGTTCAGTTTTAATAATCATTTTATCACCTCTATGAAAAATTATATCATAAACTAAACCGTTTTTCAATATTAAAAGGAGAAAAATATGAAAAAGTTAAACCTTGCAATTATCGGTCAGGGTAGAAGCGGCAGAGATATTCACGGCGCTTACTACCGTTCTGAAAGAAACGCGTATTTCAATATCAAATATGTAGTTGACCTTGACGCTCGCCGCCGTGAGGAGGCACCGACGCTTTATCCCGGTTGCATAGCGCTTTCCGACTACCGCGAGCTTTATAATTCCATGTCGCGGGAGTCGCCAAGCGACCGCGCCTCAGACAGTCTGTCGCGCTATCGCGATACCAATGGGTGGGCGTAATTTATGCGCAAAGTAAGCAACAGCCAAAGCAATGAGTACGTCCGTGTTTACGAGGGCATGGGCGGTATTGGAAAAGGCAGAGACGAGGCTGAAAAAAGATACGCGTATACTGAAAATATGTACGCAGACCGTCATTCAGATGACGGAGCGATAGAGAGCGTGCCCGGATTTCGTAAGCTGCATTCATTCGGTGAAAGAATAAACGCCATTCACAAATGGACACTCGGCGACGGTAAGCAATTCATTTTCGTTCACGCGGGAAGCTCGCTCTACTCCTTTGAAAAGGACGAATACGAAAATATAGGCGAAAGAGAGGCCATAGCGTCTCTTAGCGACAAAGAGAGCTCCGCGGTAGCCTTTGAGCGTTTGTTTTACATTTTTGACGGCGAAAAAATTACCGTCATAAACGAGGATGGAAATGCTACGCAAATAACCGCAAGCAGCAGCGAAAATCTCTACACGCCCCTCTGCTACACTAACACTTCTTCATACGAGCCAAGAAATCTCCTTTCAAAATATTTCAAAGAAAGCTACAGCATTTCTTCTGCCGCAGAAATGAGCTACGGAACTCCCGAGCTTATATACTCGGTATGCGACGAGGAGAATATGTATTGCTCGGTTGTAGGAATTAAAAGCGGGTATCGGGGTGATGTTTATATCCCCTCAAACGTGAAAATTGGAGGAAAATCTTACAAGGTTGTGGAAATCAAAAGCTATGCGTTTATGTACAATCAAAGCATAACCTCCGTAACCGTAAGCGACGGAGTTGAGCGCATAGGAAAATTCGCCTTCTGGGGTTCCAACGCGCTGAAAAGCGCTGTTATAGGTCAGACTGTATCCTCTATCGGGAACTCGGCATTTTACAGCTGCGGGTCGCTCGAATATTTCTATATGGGACTTGGCGTTCGGGAAATCGGAAATATGATTTTCGAGGACTGCAACTCTCTTTCCGAAATAAACTACGCGGGAAACACGCAAACCTTTATAGAGATATCTAATTCTCAGGCAATAGGCTCACGAAGCATAATTTACGAGTCGCAGCACGAGTCACTTGCGGTAGCTGTGCCCATTATCTCCGATGCCAAAGAGATAAGCGAAGTGCTCATTGACGGCATGCCGTACAATTTTGAATTCAATAAAGATGCGAGCGCCGTCGTTATTATGCTTGTGAAGAAAAGCGAAATAGAGGGCAGGCTAGTAGAGATATTCGGCACCTTAAACGACAGTGCCGACAGCTTCCCTGCCCCAAACGGCGGGGAGCGTGTATCGGCAATCGAGGCAATACTCGGCTGTACCGTGTGCGAGGTGTTCGACGGCCGCATGTTTATTTCAGGCAATCCATCGCTCCCCGGTACGGTTTTTTATTCCCATACGACAAATAACGGAGAGAGTATTCCGCTATACTTCGGACGGGACGCTCATTTCACCGATGGCTCGGGGGATCACAACGTTCTCTCGCTTGTCAGCACCGGCGCAGCTCTCACGGTCTTTAAAGCGGGAGACGACGGCTCTGGCAGCATATTCTACCACCGCGCCGAGGGCTCATATGAGAGCCGCTACTATCCGTTAAGCTATGTGCACGGCAGAGTATGCGCTGCGGGAAAGGCATATGCTTTCTTAAATGACGCCCTTTTTATAAGCCGACTCGGTCTTACGAGATTGAAAAGAGCCGGCACTGACTACAGGACCACCGTCTCAGAGTCCGAAAGAATAAATCACCTCTTGTTAAAAGAAAACGGCGCGGATATAATTTTCGCTGAGTGGCTTGGATATCTGGTTTTGTCGGTCGGGGACAAAATGTTTCTCGCCGACGCACAGAAAAGAATGCTAAGCGGAAAAAACGAAGAGTACGAATGGTACTACCTAAGCGGCATCGGAAGCTATGAAAACGATACACGGGTATACCGATACTCCGAGAAAATACTGGAAGGATACGCTCCTGCCGAGTCCCCGGGAGAGATGACAACCAAGACGGTTCACAGCACCACCGACGAGGACGGCAACCCGATTTATTACGTCTATGATAACAGAAAGCACATTCTGGTAGAGCCTACAGACGAATATACCGGCGGCACCTTCTATCCTGTGTGCGCTCTTATGTCGTTTGATGAGCTTCTGTTTTTCGGAACCGAATGCGGAGACCTGTGCGTTTTTAACAACGACAAAATCGGTAAATTTCCGGATGGCGCGGCGGATGATAGCGCGTGGTGTGAAAACCGCCTTTACAAGGGCTACTATTCCTTTGCGGGGCACGCTGTACGCTACGCTATAAAAACCGTCCCCGACGACTGCGGAGCATCCTATCTTGAAAAGTCCACAGTCCCCGCCTCACTGATTATAAAGGCAAAAAATCTGGACGGCGGCGCCTTCAGATGCGAGGTCATAACCGACAGCGAGGGAGTAAGGTCATTTGGCGTTTGTCCGTCAAAAAGCATAGCCTTTGACGACTTGGATTTCGGAGCGTTTTCAAGCACGGCATCAGACAAGCTAACCGCTCTCGTAAACGACCGCAGCCGCGACTTTTTTGAAAAGCAGATAGCCCTATATTCGGACGGATACGCATCTCCGTTCGGTGTCTATTCCATATCCTACCGTTACAAAACGAAGGACACGGTAAAGAAAAGCAATATGTGATAAGCTTCATCACAGGAAAGGACAAAATGAAAGCAAAACCAATACTTACAACAGAAATAGACAGCTTGAAAATTTCCTCTTTACCCTCGCGCCCGACAGCACCGTCTGCCTTTGGAGGAGGCGGACTCAGCTCAAAGGAAATGCGCGAGGCGTTTGATGCTCTCTCGCTGTTTATCATCAACAGATACAACAATCTTCTATCCGATATAGAGAGCGGCGAGCTTGCCGCATCGCTTGTCGCAGACGTGTACGATGGCACAACCCTTAAAGAGCTGTGTGAGCTTGTAAAAAGCAACTCTCAGGCATTCACGCTCTCTGCGGATGTGGCGGATATAAAAGAAAGGCTTGATGTTCTGGAGGGAAAAATCAATGAGTAAAATAGTCCTGGATTTCTTTGAGGGCGAAGCGGAAATCGTCGAATTTGACAACGCCGCGAAGAGGGTGCTTGAATTTGTTTTGCCAGCCGAAACGGACGGATTTATTTCGATCGACGGTATAGCGGCAAAGGTTTCGGAGGGCAGATGCATTGTTGACGCGCGGCTCTTTGACAACGGTAAATACACCCCCGTTCTGATACAGCGAAATTCGAAATCCACTCTTCCCGCTATCGTGAAAAACTCTGAGGGCATATTCCCCCTAGAGAGCGGCTCGGAATATATACGCAAACTGTCTATACGCGAAAGAGAGCTTAGAAAAAAGGTCAAGGCTCTCGAAGAAAAAATAGAAAAGATTTATAAAAGCGTATACGGAGAGAGCATCCTCTGACCTGCGCTTTATAGGAAAGGTAAAAATGAAAAGAAAAAACAAAATATTTAAAGCCTTGCTTTTTGCGATCGCTGCAATACTTGCCATTGGCATAACCGCTTCCGCAAGCGAGGCGGACGTCTTCACCAAAGAAGAAATGGTATGCGGCTCAAGTGACAAATTATGTGGCAGAAGCAAAATTGAGAAGGAAAACTCTATCATCACCGTAACGTACAGCGAAAAGGCGCTTATGACAGCCGACGAGCCCGACTACACCGAGGGCGCTCCTGCTCCCACTGAAAACCGGAGCGAGAGCGAAATCCGGAACGATTCAGAGGGCAGTGAGGGAAGCGCGGACAACGTTTTTTCGCAAATGTATGACTACTTTACATACTACGCGGGAGACATTTTCGGAGCGTTAGCATTCCTTGTCAGCCTTGTTCTGTCTTTTTTATACAAAAACAAGCTCATACCCACTATTTCAAAGAGCTCAGACAAAATGGAAAAGGAGCTCAGAAAGCTCTCTGACAGCACAGCAAAAAACCTCGAAGAGGTTTATAAAAAGAGCGAGGAGTCTAAGTGCGCCACGCTCTCCCTTGCGGCCTCCTTTGAAGAAATGACAGCCTCTCTTGATAAGGCCTTGAAAAATATGGAGGGCTACGACCGTCTTACATCTCAAAGAGATGAAATCAGAATGATCATCTCCTCGCAGATCGATATGCTCTATGACATTTTTATGTCCTCGTCAATACCCCAGTATCAAAAAGAAAACGTCGGAAATAGAATTATGGAAATGAAGGAGAAGCTCGCAAAAAATGATTAAAAAGCCAAGTTTTGCAAATCTTGCTTTGCATTTTTTGGGTTTTTCGTTCTGTATACTACCTCCGATAATAGCGACACTTTCGTATTTCCCCTTTTGGACAGAGGGGGGCGCCGAGCATTCCGTCGCAGGCGGCTGCGCGCTGCTTCTGGTTATCTCCATGTACCCGTTATATAAGCTTGCGCGGCGAGCGCTCGCGTCGTTTGCTTCATATTTTCTGTGGCTTGTAATGTTTGTGATTTTTGCACTGTTATCAAAAATTGCCGACCAGATGACTGTTATCTCCTTCGTCGGATTTTTGGGAAATCTTATAGGCGCTGTATGCTTCAATATAGCAAAGAGGATGAAATATGAAAAGGGATAGCATAGAAGATAGCATTGCGGAATACACCTCTTTTACGGAGCGCGGCTACGCCGCGATAATCGCAAACTCCGGTAAAATAATAGCCGCCATCACGGCGGCTATCGCGGCACTGGTTACCTTTGCCGACATAAGCTTTCTCAACGTTTCGAGCGAGAGCTTCACATCCTCGCTTATCGTCATGCTCATATCCTCGTATCTGATATATTTCTCGCTCGAGGATGCAGGCGAGCGACTCGGCAAGGAGTCAAAGGAATACATAAACGCACAGCATAAATACGATACAGCCCGGGCTAAAATAGAACCCGAGGATATCGCAGCGCTCAGAGAGTATTCCGTAAATTACGCGGCAGCCGAGCTTGAATACCGAATAAAAAGCTACCTCTGTAAAAACGGCTATTCCTACACCGAATTCAGCGCATTTTCAGAACACGGGTGCCGGGATAAAAGAGCTAAGCGGGTATTCACGAGAGTTTCTAAAATGAAGAGCAAATCGCTCAGCATCACCGAGCTTTTGTCAGCCTCCCGCAGTACGCGAGGCGAGCTCGTGCGTCCCGGGGGCGAGAAGGCGTTCGCCGCTATAAGCAAGCTTTTGCCGTCTACTCTGTGCATGATTTTCACCGCTTCGGTTATTCTGACTACAAAATCAGACCTCACAGCCTCGGTTATCATAGAGAGCCTTTTAAAGCTGTCTGCGCTTCCCGTCATAGGCTTCAGAGCATACGTCTCGGGATTTAACTATACCAGAGAGCGCGAGAGCGCGTGGCTCGAAACGAAGAGCCGTATTCTGGAGGGATTTATACGCGAAAAGGAAAAATCGAATTTAAAGCTCAAATCCCCGTCGTAACCAGCCCCACAAAGCAAGAAATGAATGAGGTCGGCAGAGTCGTATTGACTTTGCCGTCCTCGTGTGTTAAAATATTTGTGTTGATACTTTTAAATATATTGGCGCACCCGCGAAGGCAAAGCTCTATAGCGTAAAAAGCAAGGCCCTGAAGGCGCGACAGAAAGGAGATTATATGCGCTACGATGCAGAGGAAAATAAAATAAAGATTACCCTATCCGAGTTTGTAAATATATCGAGACGCGCGCTTTCTCCTACACTTCCGTACGACGAGGACGAGCCACATCTTATGAGCGCCCCGCGCCGCGTACTAAAGACCGTTGTGGGAGATACAAGTCCCGAAAGGCTAAGCCTTGATTTTAATGCGTGCGGCTATTCTTTTCTGCTCACAGCAACCGTTGATGCCGCGCTTGAAAACACGCTGACTGTCGCAAAGGAAATATACTCCTCTCCCAAAAAGCCGCGGCGCGAGGAAGCGGCGCAGGCAAGAGGCGAGGCATTTATAGCGGCATACGCGCTCGCGACAGACCGCGCATATGAGCGCGTCAAAATAAAGCTATTATACGTCAACCCTATTACAGGCGAATCCGAAATAAGCGAAGAGGACGTAACGCGCTCACGGCTCGCGTCTTTTTTTGAAAAATGCCTTAAAACAGTAGCAAAATATGCCGCCCCCGAGGTGGAACGTGTCACAAAACGCCTCATTACTATGAAAGGAATGAAGTTTCCGTACGAGAGCGTCAGACCAAGCCAGAGCGAGCTGGTACGTGCGGGATACAGAACTCTTTCCCGCGGCGGCGTGCTGTTTGCCTCAGCGCCCACCGGCACCGGTAAAACCGTTTCGGCGCTTTACCCCGCCCTGCGCACCCTGGGCGACGGAAGGTGCGACAAGGTCTTTTACCTCACTCCGAAATCCACGACCGCAGGCGCGCTTTCGGACTGCATCAGAGTTATGGAGAGCCGCGGCGCTCTTATCCGCGCGATAATACTAACCGCCAAGGATAAGGCGTGTCCCTATGGAAAAATCTGCTCAAGGGGCAAGGACAGGTGCAAAATGTCAAAATGCAACACTCTCGCCGACGCCGCGCTCGAGCTATACAACATGGGAAAATCGGTTGTTACACTCTCCGATGCCAGAGACGTGTCGCAAAAACACACAGTTTGCCCCTACGAGCTTATGCTCGCGTACGCCGAGCTGTGCGATGTGGTTTGCTGCGATTTCAACCACCTCTTTGACCCTTATGCGTATATAAGACGCTTTTTCTCCAAGGGAGGAAGATACGCGCTTCTCGTAGATGAGGCGCACAATTTACCCGAGCGAGCGAGAGAAATCTACTCCGACGAGATAAGCGAAAGCGACCTTGTTGAAGCTGCGGAAAACGAGGTTTTTGGGGAACATTCCGCGGTATCTCTCTCGCTTAGAGAAGCATCTCGCGTATTTCACGACGTAATGATGGAATACCTCACCCACGAGATTCGCGAGGGACACGACGGACAGATGCGAGGGGCAATAAATCTCTTTTCTGTACCGGACAGACTCTATTCGCTATTTGACGAGCTTACTTTAATGCTTGAGGGCGAGCTTTGGAGAGCCTTTTCCGCCCATGATGAGGATGCGGAAGGCAGGGTGCAGCTTTTACGTATCGTTCACCGCAGGATAAAGCGTTTCTCGGACACGCTCGCGCGCTTTGACGAATGTTATAAATTGTTTACATTTTACGAAAATGGCGTCATCCGTGTCAAATTATACTGTCTTGACCCTGCCCCGCAAATCCGGGAAAGAATAAACAAATGCCACGGCGCGGTTATGTTTTCCGCGACACTCTCCCCGCTCGACTATTACAGAGCCGTGCTCGGAGGCGAACGAAGCGATGATATGCTCGAGGTCCCCTCACCCTTTGATAACTCACAGCTTCAGGTGGTTATAGCAGACAAGGTCAGCACCCGCTTTTCCGAGCGGGAGAATACACTGCTCGCGGTCTGCAAGGTTATAGCCGCGACCGTATCCGCAAAGCGCGGCCATTATATGATATTCTCCCCCTCGTTCCATTACTCCGAAGCGCTCGCAAAGGCTTTCACCGCAAAATATCCGAAAATTAAATGCATCAGCCAGACCAAGGATATGACGCATGCTCAAAAGCGAGCTTTCCTCGACGAGTTCAGAAAAGAAGACTCCTCATACCTTATCGCCTTTTGCGTTATGGGCGGCATATATTCCGAGGGCGTTGACCTTGCGGGAGATAGCCTCATAGGAGCCGTTATCGTCGGTGTAGGCATTCCCTCTATCTCCTACGAGAGAGAGGCTCTAGCCGAATATTACGATGAAAAATACGAAATGGGTAAGCAATATTCCTATATTTATCCCGGCATGAACAGAGTTTTCCAAGCGGCAGGCAGAGTTATCAGGAGCGAGGAGGACAAGGGCGTTATAGTTCTTATAGACGACAGATTTGATGACCCGATTTACAAAAAATCACTGCCCAAACTGTGGCGCGGAGTTAAATTTGTCGGCGACCCTAAGAGAATACGCGAAATACTCGATGAATTCTGGCAGCAGAGTAAGGAATAACCCGCAAACAATAAGCCATAAATACAAAATAAGAAAAAGCTCATAAAGAAAACCCCGAAAAGCAAAAAAACGAAAAACAAGAAAATGGTGAGAGTCGGGGACTCAAACTCATAAATCTACCGTTTTTCATCGGTTTTTGTATCATCATTGTTTGTTTTCTTACGTTTTGCGCGGTTTTCGTAAAAAGCTGACGCCCTAGCGCGCATACTCCGTTAAGAGTATCATGCCGGGGCGTCAGTTTTTTATGTATGTATTTTAAAACGCGCGTCTTATATACCGCCGTGCGCTCCGGGCGCTTGCTCAGTTATTTCCGCGCCGTACTTAAAAATAACAGAAAGCACGAGCAAAAATATTCCGAGACTGATATCGGCTTCATAGGACATCACCATCTGTGTGTTTTCTATAAACAGCGAAAGCACCGATATAGCCAGACTCTGCGCGAAGGAAACCGCAATCGGCACAACTACTGCAAAAACACTGAGTCTGCGCATCTCGTTTGCTCCGCGATGAGTAAAGGGCGTGCCCGCGTAAATTTCGCTCTTGAAATACGATATAGCCGCTTTCGAAACTATAATCTCACCAATACAATAAATGAGGGCGAGAATCTCTACGTAATATTCGTTGTCTAAGTTCAGCGGCTCGGTAATCTCCAGGATTTCGGAAAACGCCGTCAAATCTATGCCCATTATATCAACGACGGCGATAGCCACAACTCCGACCGCAGAGCCTACAGCACCTATAATACTGCAAACAAATACAATGGTGGCTATAACTCTTGCAAAGCGCGAGAGTGTCTGAATAGTTTTTAGTGTTCTTGCCATTCTTTTTTCTCCTTTATTTTATAGCCTCTGAGCTGCCGCTTCTGCTCATTGGTGACGCGGTAGCTGTCGATGGCCTTTTGTATTGCTTTGTTACGCGTAAATGCGTCGAGCGCGCCCGACCTTATATATCCGATAGCGTCGTCATATCGTTTTGCGAGGGCGGTGGCAAAATACCACGCAACCATCATCTTTACATAGTAGTCATCGCTTCGTATGGCGGATACCGTGTCGAAAAATTCGGGTCTGAAATCCTCATCAAGGTAATGCACCATCAGCATCTCTATGCCAAATCTCACACTGTACGGCTCGCCCGACGCAAGCCACGTGTTGATATAGGGCAAAAGCTCGTCTTTACTCCTCCCAAACGATACGGGGCGAAGCGAATCACACACCGCCCAGTTATCCACGTAAGGCAGAAATTCAAGGAGGAGCTCAACGGCCAGAGAAAAATCGCGCACACCGCAGATGATAAAAGCGTGCAGATAGTCCTCCTCGATATATAAGTGGGGTAGCGTGTCTAAAAATTCGTGTATGTGTGGGTCGCTTGCAAACTTCTTTGCCATACGGCGAAGCTCGGGTACACGCACCCCTATAAAGCGCTCCTTTTTAACAGTGGGTATGAGCGACGAGGTGAAATCGCGATATTTATTATCGCTAAAAGAATGAAGCTCACATCTTATTCTCTCAGAAACAGTCATACCCATCTCCACCGTCACGCCTTGATATATACAGTATACATTAAACGAGCGCATTTTTCAAGTACATTCATAAAATTTACATACGTTATTTAAGCCGTAATACAAGCATTTTCGAGAGTTTAAAGTTAAAAATAAGCTGCCACGGGAGATCTCAGAATAGAAAAAAGGATTGAAAAACAGCAAAAAACATGATATAATATATAATGCCGATATTTACAGCATCAATAATTAAAAAATGGAGAAAAGAAATGTTTGAAAAAGTGCTTGAGGCCATAAAATCCTACGAGCGCATCATAATACACCGTCACGCAAATCCCGACGGAGATGCAATAGGAAGCCAGGTTGGCTTGAAAAACATAATTAAGGAAAATTTTCCAAAAAAAGAGGTCTATGCCGTAGGCGATGCGGCTGGCAGATATTCCTTCATTTCGGGCTCAGGCACCGACGAGATTGCCGACGAAAAATATAAAGGAGCTCTCGCTATCATACTCGACACCTCGGCGGCCGCTCTGATAAGCGACACAAGATACACTCTCGCTGAGCTCCGTGTCAGAATTGACCACCATATTTTCTGCGAAAAGATAGCGGAAATCGAACTCACAAGCACCTCGTATGAGAGCTGCTGCGGACTTGTAACCGAGTTTGCTAAGGAATCCGGACTCGTAATAAATCCCATGGCGGCTGCCGCGCTATACACCGGTATGGTTACAGACTCGGGGCGCTTCCGCTACGACTCAACCTCATCGAACACGCATACTCTCGCCGCGCATCTTATGAAAACACCGTTCGAGACAGCATCTATATATTCAAATCTGTATGCAGACGAGCTTTCCCGCATTCAGCTTAGAGCGCGCTTCACACTGAAAATCAAGGTCACGGACAAGCGTGTTGCCTATATATACACGGACCTCGATGAGGCTCGCTCATACGGAGTTGATAATTTCACCATCTCCCGCGGAATGGTAAACACCATGTCCGAAATACGCGGTGTTGACAGCTGGGTTAATTTCACCGAAACAGATGACGGAGTTCTGTGCGAAATTCGCTCGTCAAAATATAACATCAACCCCATAGCCACACGCCATGGCGGAGGCGGTCACGCTAAGGCAAGCGGAGCGACTCTCAGAGACAAGGCAGAGGCTATGGAGCTTCTTTCCGAGCTTGAGGCGCTCTCAGAAGACTAAACCGTATCATTAAATTCCGGCGGATATGCTGCGTGCGCCATTGCCTAAGTAGCGCCTCAGCACATAAGTGTCAGACTCAATAATTTAGGAGCTATTTTTTACTTATACAAAAACAAGTTCACGAGGTTTTAACTTATGAAAACAGAGCAAATGCAAACAATACTTGACAAAATCAAGGAATATAATAAAATCTTCATATTCAGACATTTCAGACCCGACGGTGATGCCGTAGGCTCTACAAAGGGTCTCAGAGACATACTGAGAGCAACCTTCCCGGAGAAAAAAATATATCTTCAGAACTCAGATTTTTCGGACTACCTAACCTTTCTCGGCGGCGAGGACGAGCTTCTCCCCGATGAAGAGTATGCCGATGCCCTCGGTATCGTGGTTGACACAGCTACCAAAAGTCGCATATCGAACAAGAAATACTCTCACTGCCGCGAGCTTGTTAAAATCGACCACCACATACCCGTTGAAAGCTACGCCCATTACGAATGGGTTGAAGAGGAGCGCTCCTCAGCGTGCGAGATGATCGCCGCCTTTTACGACGCGTTCCGCGACGAGCTTATAATTACGCCCGAAGCTGCAAAATATATATACACAGGCATGGTGACCGACTCGGGCCGCTTCCGCTTCCGCGACGTCTCACCCGAAACCATGCGACTTGCGGGTGTTATTCTGAGCGTTGGAATTGATACCGAAAATCTCTACTCAAATCTCTATCTTAAGGATTTCAAGGAATATAAATTTGAGGCTTACGCAAGACGGAAGATGAAAATAACCGAGAGCGGTGTCGCATACCTTTACGTCAACCGCAAAATGAAGAAAAAGTTTAATCTCACCGACGAGGAAGCAAGCGCATCTGTCTCTCTCATGGACTCTATAAAGGGCTCTCTTATCTGGCTCGCCTTTATCGACAATGCCGACGGCACTATAAGAGTGAGACTGCGCTCGCGCTTTGTTACAGTCAGCGAGCTCGCGGGTAAATACGGCGGCGGCGGTCACGCCTGCGCGAGCGGCGCAACCGTGCATTCAAAGCGCGAGATGCGCGAGCTGATTGCCGATGCTGATAAGCTCGTGCGCGAGTATAAAGAAAACAACACGGGCTGGCTCTGATACGAATTTTCGGTTTTAAGTACCGCCTGCAAATTGAAGCTATAAAGATTTAAGCTGGTAAGATATCACCGCAGCTCCCGATCGGACGAATTCTCAGCGCGAGCAGCCGATAAGTAAATAAGACTCAAAAAACGCGCAAAAGAATGGCAACGAGAACCAAAAACAACAAACCAAAAGGAAGCAGCATGAAAATTCTAATAACAAATGACGACGGAATTTGCGCTGAGGGCATCAGAGCTCTCGCGAGCTTTGCAAAAAATATAGGAGATGTCACCGTAATTGCGCCAAAGATTGAGCAAAGCGGCAAAAGCCACGCGATAGACTTCACTCGCCCCTTTGAAATCAAAAGGGTGGAATTTATGGACGGGGTCGAGGCATGGAGTCTTGATTCCACCCCTGCCGACTGTGTCAGATTCGGCTTCGTCTACCTCGGTGGCTTTGACCTCGTTTTGTCGGGAATAAACAAAGGAGTAAACCTCGGTGCGGACCTCGTGTATTCGGGAACGGTAGGCGCAATTTTCGAGGCGGCGCGAATGGGCAGCCGAGGTATCGCTATTTCAACCTATCCCGATACTCTTGACGAGGCAAAGGAGCATCTCGATAGCATATGGAAATTTATCAGCGAGCACCGTCTGCTCGACGAAACTCCGATATATAATATAAATATCCCCAAAATTCCCACGGGCATCAAAATCACAAAGCAGGGCTCGCCTTATTTTTCAGACGAGTTTGTAAAGCAAGACGGTGACGTCTTTGTGCAGATGGGCAGCATGATACCCGACACAAACCCCGATGACCCATCGCGCGACACGAACGCGCTCCTTGCAAATTTCATCTCTGTAACACCGCTCTCCACAACACGAACAGATATGCGTGTTTTCGAGAAATTCAAGGATATTTGACTATTATAGTTTACAAAATAAAAAAGAAACGTGACTTTAAGGCCTTTGCGCCTCGAGCCGCGTTTCTTTTTATTTTGTTGAGCATTTGACCCAACATTTATTACAAAATTTTTTTGTTATGCTGCTTTTCGTTTTTCAATAAAACACGGCGGCAGATAAA
>JAEIGA010011280.1_pt1 | contig 13567 bp, 10 predicted proteins | sample 9270691 | NCBI WGS metagenome assembly JAEIGA01 (sample SAMN17057246, study PRJNA624740) | gut metagenome | biome: biome; isolation source: fecal sample | host: Bos grunniens | place: China: Xizang | collected 2019
AATCTGGTAGATGGCAAAAGTATGGACCTGAACTTATGCGTTTTAAAGATAGACATGACCGTGATTTTTGCTTAGGCCCTACTCATGAAGAAATTTTTACTGATTTAATTCGCAATGAAGTAAAATCTAGAAAAAATCTACCTTTAAATATTTATCAAATTCAAACAAAATATCGTGATGAATTACGTCCTCGTTTTGGTCTTATGAGAGGCCGTGAATTTATTATGAAAGATGCATATTCTTTTGACCTTGATGAAAAAGGTTTAGATGCATCTTATCAAAACATGTATAAAGCATATTGTAATATTTTTGATCGTTTAAGCATTAACTATAAAATTGTACTTGCAGATACAGGTGCAATTGGCGGAACAGGTTCTCATCAATTTATGGCACTTAGTGATATTGGTGAAAGTGATATTGCATATTGTGATTGTGGATATGCAGCTGACGTTGAAAAAGCTACATCAAAAGTTGATGAATATAAATTTAACGAAGAAGTAAAACCACTTGAAATTGTAGATACTCCAAAAGTAAAAACAATTGAAGAAGTTAGTGCATTCTTAAATGTATCAAGTAAAGATGTTGTGAAAACTCTTGTTTATGTTGATATGTCAAAAAATGTAAATGAAGTGGTTGTAGGTATGGTTAGAGGTGACCGTGAACTTAATGAAGTTAAACTTGTAAATGCTCTTGGTATTGCTGAACACGAAATTCGTCTTGCAACTTATGATGAAATTTTATCAGTTGGTATGGTTGAAGGCTTTGCAGGTCCAGTTGGTACAAGTGTTAAACTATTTGTTGATGAAGAAGTAGCCAATATGAAAAACATCGTTGTTGGCGCTAATCAAAAAGATAAACACATGATTAATGTTAACTATGGTCGTGATTTTTCTGGTATAGTAATTGATTTAAGAACAGTAAAAGAAAATGATTCTTGCCCTGTTTGTGGTAGAAGTCTTTCTATTGAACGTGGTATTGAAGTTGGTCAAATCTTTAAACTTGGCACAAAATATTCAAAACCAATGAACTGTACTTATCAAAATGAACTTGGTGAAAGTGTACCAATGGTTATGGGTTGTTATGGAATTGGTGTTACAAGAACAGTTTCAAGTATTATTGAACAACACCATGATGAATTCGGTATTAAATGGCCTTTAAATGTAGCGCCATATCATGCTGTAGTAGTTCCAATTAATAATAATGACGAAACTATGCGCACAAAAGCTGAAGCAATTTATGAAGAACTTAAGAAAAACCATGTTGAAGTTATCTTAGATGACCGTGATGAACGCCCTGGTTTTAAATTTAAAGACTGGGAATTAATTGGTATTCCATATACAATTGTTGTTGGAAGAAGAGCAGCTGAAGATGTTTGTGAATTTAAAGTACGCGAAACTTTAGAAAAAACAGAAAAACCTTTTGAAGAAGCTATTAATTTAATTGTTGAAGCTGTTAAAAATTTATAATTTAAAAGGACACATTTAGTGTCCTTTATTTATTGGAGGATGTATGATTAAATTATCTGATCATTTTTCATACAAAAAGTTAATAAGATATTCAATACCGACAATATTAATGATGATATTTACATCAGTATACTGTGTAGTTGATGGATTATTTGTTTCAAATTTTGCAGGTAAAACTGCATTTGATGCACTCAACTTTATTATTCCATTATTACTTATACTTGGTAGCATTGGTTTTATGTTTGGTTCAGGAAGTGCAGCCTTAATCGGTAAAACACTTGGCGAAGGAAATAAAGAAAAAGCAAATTCTATTTTTTCATTTATTATTGTTGTTTCAATTATTACATCAATTATATTAGCTATTTTAGGATTTATTTTTATTAAACCAATTGCCCTTCTTATGGGAGCTGAAGAATATCTTTTAAATGATGCAATTATTTATGGTAGAATTCTTTTTGTATCACTTCCTTTTTATGTTTTACAATTTGAATTCCAATGTTTATTTGCAACTTCTGAAAAACCAAAACTTGGACTTATTGTAACACTTATCGCAGGTATTACAAATATGGCACTAGATGCATTATTTGTTGGTTTATTTAAATTTGGTATTGCTGGTGCGGCATGTGCTACTGCAATAAGTCAAGCACTTGGAGCAATAATCCCACTAATTTATTTTTCACTTCCCAATAAAAGCTTACTTAGATTTTCAAAATTTAAGTTTGACTTAAAAGCTTTATTTAAAGTATGTACAAATGGTTCTTCAGAGTTAATCAGTAATGTATCAATGTCACTTGTTAGTATTTTATACAATTATCAATTATTAAAATTTGACAATGGTCTTACTGCATATGGCGTATTAATGTATGTTAGTATGATATTTCAAGCAATATTTATAGGTTTTACTGTTGGTACATCTCCAATTACTAGTTATCATTTTGGCGCAAAAAATCCAAGCGAACTTAAAAATGTTCTTAAGAAAAGCTTAGTGTTAATTACAATTTTTGCACTTGCAATGTTTTTATCAGGAGAATTATTTGCTCGTCCAATTGCTTATGTTTTCTTTAGTGGTAATTTGGATGTTATGAACTTGACCGAACATGCTTTTAAGATATTTTCTATCTCATTTTTATTTACAGGATTTACATTTCATGCTTCATCGTTTTTTACTGCTTTAAACAATGGCCTAGTCTCAATGATTGTTTCATCGCTTAGAACAATTGTATTTTATATTGCATCAATTCTAATATTGCCAATATTCTTTGGATTAGATGGAATATGGGCTTCAATTGTAGTTGCAGAAGGACTTGGACTTGTTTCTAGTTTTATCTTTATATTTTCATATAAGAAAAAATATAAATACTAAAAAAGGATAACCAAATGGTTATCCTTCGTTTTTTATTTAATGTTTGTTACTTTGTATCCAGCATCTGTGATTGCAGAAGTTATTACTTCATCACTTAAAGAATCTGATAATTCGATTTCTGCAAATTTCTTTTTTAAATTTACATTTACTTTTACAACATTTGGTAAAGCTTTTAAAATAGATTCGACACGTGCTACACAGTGCATACACATCATTCCGTCAATATAAATAGTCTTTTTCATGGTTTCTGTTTTTTCCTTTCCTTGTTTAGTTTTAAATCTTTGTAATCTTAAAGCATTTGTTACTACAAATAATGAACTAAGTGACATTGCTAAAGCTCCTAGCATTGGAGTTAAGATAATTCCAAAATTAGATAACATACCAGATGCAATAAATATGCCTATTACATTGTAGAAGAATGCCCAGAATAAATTTAACTTAATGTTATTTACTGTTTTTTTACTAAGTTTAATCATTGTGCTAATTGCATCAAGGTTTTGATTTGTTAAAACAATGTTTGCACAATCAATTGCAATATCGTTACCACTTGCAATTGCTATACCGATATTTGCTTCCTTAAGAGCAGGTGAATCGTTTATTCCATCACCAACAAAAGCAACAATATTATTACTTTGATATTTTTTAACAATATTAAGTTTATCTTCAGGTAAAACATCTGCATTAACTTCTTCAATATTTAATTCTTTTGCAATAGCTAAAGCAGTAGAAGAAGCATCACCAGTTATTAGAGCAGTTTTAATTCCTTGTTTGTTTAAATTAGAAATTGCTTCAATGCTTGATGACTTGATTTTATCTGCAACAACAAATATTGAGTAGATAATATCACTTGCAAAATATAAAATTGTTTTACCTTCATATTTTGTTTCTAATTCATTAATTTTTTCTTCATTAATTAAAACATTATTTTGTTTTAGTAATTTTAAATTGCCAATATAATAATTTTTGTTTTTGTAAGAACACGTTGCACCAAATCCCTTTAAATACTGATAGTTATTTACATTTGCTTTTTCAATATTTAATTCTTTTGCATATTCACAAATAGCACTTGCTAAAGGATGGTTAGAGAAACTTTCAATTCCGTATGCGAGTCTTAAAGAAGCTTCCTGTGCGCCTTCGAAATTTTCAAAATGAATAACTGATGGCTTACCTTCTGTAAGAGTACCAGTTTTGTCAAATAATACAACATTTATCTTGCTTGCAAGTTGAAGTGACTCGGCATCTTTAAATAAAATACCAAACTTTGCAGCCTTGCCTGTTGCAACCATTATTGCAATCGGTGTTGCAAGACCAAGTGCACAAGGGCATGATATTACTAAAACACAAATTGCATAGTTTAAACTTTTATCTAAACTACCATTTGTTATTATCATCCAAATGATAAAAGTAATTAGTGAAATCGTACAAACAATTGGTACAAAATAAAGTGAAACTTTATCAGCAAGTTTTTCAATTGGAGCTTTTGATGATCCAGCATCTTGAACCATCTTAATAATTTTTGCAATTGTTGTTTCACTTTTTGTTTTTTCTACTTTAATTTTTAAATATCCATTTTTATTAATAGTTGCGCTTGTTACATAGTCTCCTTTATTTACTTCAACTGGCATGCTTTCACCAGTAATTGCAGATTTATCAATGAAACTTGAACCTTCAATTACAGTTCCATCAATTGGAATATATTCATCTTGTTTAACAATGACTATATCACCGATATTTAGGTCATTTACACTAATTTTCTTGATTATTCCATCTTTTTCAATTGAAACCATATCTGGAATAAATTTATATAATTCTTCAATAGCTCTTCCTGTTTTCTTCTTTGATTTGGCCTCAAGAAATTTTCCTAGTGTTACAAGAACTAAAATCATAACCGAAGATTCATAGTAAAGATGAGTTGATTCGCCTAAGTTCAAATCTTTGTTTACAAAAAGTAAAATTGTTATAACTACACTATAAATAAATGAAGCAGAAGAACCAAGGGCTACTAAACTATCCATATTAGGAGCTAATTTGAAAATTAATTTAAATCCTTTTATGAAAAAGTGAAAATTAATAATAATAATTGGAATTGCTAAAATACCTTGTGTAAGTGCAAAATATTCAGCATTTGTATGAGCATTTAAAAAAGGTAGCTCAAGTTTAATCATATGCCCCATTGATAAAAACATTAGAGGCACTAAAAAGATTAAAGAAAGTAAAAAGTTTTTTAAAAGTGTTTTTGCGTTATCAGTTTTTTTAGAAAATTTTGTATCACCTGCATATGGTTTATATCCAAGTGATGTGATAGTGTCAAAGATTTCTTTTTCACTAATTATTTTTTCATCAAATTCAATATCCATTTTTTCGCTTAATAAATTAACATGACATTTATAAACGCCTTTTTTCTTTGAAACATTGTTTTGAACTGTTGCACTACAAGCAGAACAAGTCATTCCTTTAACTATGTATTGTTCGTTTTTCATATTGCACCTATTTCTTAATAAAAAGTGAAAAATCTGATTCGTTTATTACACGAACATTGTAAACATTTGTTTTTGAATTTACAAAGACAATTTCACATTCATTAATATATTTTGTAATTTTTTTTGCATCAGGTGAAAGTATCACAACACGTTGTTCGTTTTGTTTTGTAACTAGATTCATAAAGCCTTCAATGCCTTGTGCATATCGTTTGAAAGGTTGAACTTTACCAGGGTTTTTGCCTGCACCAAACTTAATTTCCCAAGTAGTAACATTATTGATTTGAACTTCTGAATAACTTGGAATACCTAATAGTTTTATTAAGTATTTTTTATCTTCAATAACAAGTTCAAAATCGTATAAGTTGTTGTTTGATTTTGTTAATTGATGGGGTATACTAGCCTCAGTTAATTTAGCTACAATTTCATTTTCCCAGCCCGTTTTATTTGGCGCAGGAGAAGATAGAATAAAGAATACAACAATTCCTACGACTATTGCTAAAACAATGAAGATAATAATATAAAATAGTGGTTCAGTAAAAATATTTATATAAAACATTTATTCACCTCTTTCTTACATATTATATTATAAAATAAATCTTTAGTCAAAAGATATCACCAAAATTAATCTAAGTCATAGTATAAAATGGTGATACAATGAATATAGTTATAGGTAATCTAAATGATGATATTAAAAGGTTTTTAAGGAAAGAAAAAATTAAATCTCCCACGTTAGTAATAAATAAAATGTGTAATGTAAAATACATAACTAATCCTATTTATGTTTATATTCCTTATGGACGAATTAACAAAGCAGGTCTTTTAGAAAACACAATGGTTCATATTGAAGAACTTATTATTACTACAAATGTAATTAAAATTTATTATGGAGATAAAAGAAATGACGAATTCTTTAAAAGAATAAAAGATATTTACAAAGTAGATGTTGAACGTATTAATATCAGGTAAAAGTAGATTTTACTTGATTTTTTGTAAGTTTTATAGTATAATTAGTTAGAATTTCATAGGAGGACTATTATGGAATATATGGGATTAATCGTTGGGATAGTAATTGGGGCTTTCTTGATTGCTGCTATCGCAATGGAAATTAAAAACAGAAATAAAAAATCTGATCTTTTCACAAACATTGTTATTAGTGTTATGGGAATTGGTTGCAGCATTTATATGATATTTGATACATTTAATACATCTAAGATAGATGGCCAGTTTGATGCATCTTTATTCTTTAAAAACTACATGACATGGCTATATCTTGTAGTAATTCTACTTTCATGTGCTTTCGTTGTGTTATTCTTAACTTTCTATTTAAAAAATAAAGATTTACCTGACCCTACTCCTGAAGAAGTAGAAGAAGAAACTGGGGAAGTTTTAACAGATGAAGAAATCGAAGAAATTTTAGAACAAGAAAATAAAGAAGATTCAAAAGATGCTTTAGAAGAAATTGATTCTGAAGAACAAACGGGCGATGAACCTGAACTTAATATTCTTGAAGAAACTATTAAAGAACATAAAGAAAAAGAATCAACTAAAATTGAAACTAATCAAGAAGTTAAAATTAAAGAAGGATCATCACAAGTTCCTGTAAATCAAAGAAATCCATTCGAGAAAAAATAATCATGATTATAAATCATGATTTTCTTATTTAAAATTTAAAGAAAGGAGTAGTTTATGGACTATCAAGCATTACTAGAAAGACAAAAAAGAATTCGTAACTTTTCAATTATTGCTCATATTGACCATGGGAAAAGTACACTTGCAGATAGAATTTTAGAAAAAACAAAAACACTAGAAGTTCGTGAAATGAAAGAACAAATTCTTGACTCAATGGACTTAGAGCGTGAGCGTGGTATTACAATTAAACTAAATTCAGTTGAACTTGAATATCATGCTAAAGATGGAGAAACATATATTTTTCATTTAATTGATACTCCAGGGCATGTCGACTTTACATATGAAGTGTCAAGATCGCTTGCTGCTTGCGAAGGTGCTGTCTTAGTAGTTGATGCTGCGCAAGGAATTGAAGCTCAAACTCTTGCGAACGTTTATCTTGCAATTGATAATAACCTTGAAATTATTCCTTTAATAAATAAAATTGATTTACCTGCAGCTAATCCTGAAGGCGTAAAGCATGAAATTGAAGAAGTTATTGGACTTGATGCATCTAACGCAGTTTTAGCAAGTGCAAAAGAAGGTATCGGAATTGATGAACTTCTAGAACGAATTGTTGAAGAGGTTCCAGCTCCTACTGGTGATCCTAAAGCTCCACTTGAAGCATTAATTTTTGACTCTTATTATGATCCTTATCGTGGTGTTATTCCACTAATCAGAATTGTAAATGGAACATTAAAACGTGGTGATAAAATTAAAATGATGTCAACAGGCGCAATAGCTGAAGTTGTTGAACTTGGCGTTACGACTCCAAAGGAAAAGAAAAAAGAATTCTTAACTGTTGGTGATGTAGGTTTCCTAGCTGGTGCTATCAAAGATGTTGGTAATGTTCGTGTAGGGGATACTATTACACTTGTTGATAATCCTGCAAATGAACCACTTCCGGGCTATCGTAAATTAAACTCAATGGTATTCTGTGGGTTATATCCGATAGAAGCTAATAAATACAATGATTTAAAAGATGCTTTAGAAAAACTTAAACTTAATGATGCTGCATTAATGTTTGAACCGGAAACTTCACAAGCCCTTGGTTTTGGCTTCCGTGTTGGTTTCTTAGGTTTACTTCATATGGATGTAATTGAAGAACGTCTTGAAAGAGAATTCAAGATTGAACTTATTGCAACAGCTCCAAGTGTTGAGTATCATGTTAAACTAACAAATGGTGAAATGCTTGTTGTTGATAACCCATCAATGCTTCCTGATATGACAAAGGTAAAAGCAATTGAAGAACCGTATATTAATGCAACTATTATGGCTCCTAATGAATATGTTGGCCCAATAATGGAAGTATGCCAAGCAAAAAGAGGTAGCTTTGTAACGATGGAATATATAAGTGAATCTCGTGTTGCAATTCATTACGACATTCCACTTTCGGAAATAGTTTATGATTTCTTTGACAAACTAAAATCTATGACAAAAGGCTATGCATCTTTCGACTATGAACTTGGTGAGTACAAAGAATCTAAACTTGTTAAAATGGACATTTTACTAAATGGCGATAAAGTCGATGCCTTGAGTGCAATTGTTCACAAAGACTTTGCATATGGCAGAGGGAAAGAACTTGTTCATAAACTTAGAAAATTAATACCAAGACAACAATTCGAAATTCCAGTTCAAGCTGCAGTTGGTTCTAAGATTATTGCAAGAGAAGATATTGCCGCACTTCGTAAAGATGTTTTGGCTAAATGTTACGGTGGTGACGTTTCAAGAAAACGTAAGCTATTAGAAAAGCAAAAAGAAGGCAAGAAGAGAATGAAACAAATTGGATCAGTTGAAATTCCTCAAGAAGCCTTCCTAGCTATCTTAAAACTAGATGATTAAAACAAAACTTTTTAAAAGTTTTGTTTTTTTATTTGGAGAAAAAAATAATTTATGGTAAAATATTAATTGGTGATAATATGCGTGGAATTTATATTCATATTCCATTTTGTAGAAAAATATGTAACTATTGTGATTTTTATAAAATGGTTGTTAGCGATAAATTCAAAGAAAAATTTACTGAATATCTTATTAAAGATTTATTGCTAACAAAAGAAAAATTTCAAATAAATAAAATTAATACACTTTATATTGGTGGTGGTACTCCATCGGCTATGCCCCTTATTCTGCTTGAAAAATTGTTTATAAGCCTTGCTGAAGAGTTCGAATTAAATAAACTTGATGAATTCACAATTGAAGTTAATCCAGAAGACATAAATTATGAACTAATTAGTTTATTTAAAAAATATGGAGTAACAAGAATCAGTATTGGTGTTCAAACATTTAATATGAATTGTTATAATATTTTAGGTAGAGTTACTGATTATAATATGTTAAAAGAAAAAATAAAAATATTAAATATTTTAGGCTTTGATAACTATAGTTTTGATTTAATATATGCAGTACCAAATACATCGATTGATGATTTATCGAAAGATTTAGATAAAATATTATCACTTAATCCAAAACACATTTCAACATACTCTTTAATTCTAGAAGAAAGAACTATTCTATCAAAGAAATTAGAACTTGATAAAATAGAATTAATAACAGAAGAACTTGATTTAAAAATGTATGATCATATTGTCAATTACCTAAAGAGATATGGTTTTACAAGATATGAAACAAGTAATTTTTCTAGGGAAGGTTATGAATCAAAACACAATCTCATATATTGGAATTGTGATGAATATTATGGGGTTGGTCCTGCAGCTTCAAGTTTTGTTAATAATTTACGCTTTACAAAAGTTAATGATATAAAAAAATATTATGACTTTATCGATAAAAAAACTGAACCTGTGGTAGAATATGAATATCTTGATAAAAGACGATTTATGGAAGACTGCATTATGCTTGGCTTAAGAAAAACAAAAGGCATTAATGTACCTTTGTTTAATGAAAGGTTTAATACAAACTTATTTAAAGAGTTTAATAAAATAGAAGAACTTATAAACGAAAATTCAATTTTATTCGAAAATGATTTTATTAAGATAAATGAAAAATACACCTATATTTCTAATCACATTATCGGTAAAATATTATTTGGATAGGTGTTTGTTTGAATATTTTAAAGAAAATAAAAATAAATTCGCTTACAAAGTTAATTATTATATTTTTAATAATTTGTTTTGTAATAGGAGTAATGTTTGGGTTTAAAATTAATGTAGATGTTAGTGCTTTAGATAAAGAAACAACAATGTTAGAAAAAACATTAGAATGTTTTATTTTTAATTTTTGGTTTGTCTTTATTTTATGGATTTTAGGAAAAGGTAAAAGTTTTTTTGTAATTGATTTTATTTTGATTTTTCTAAAAAACTTTCTTCTTGGAATTATATTTTGCATTAATTTAAAAGCGCACAATTATTTTAGTTTTTTAAAATATTTTATAATTGATTTATTTTTACTTGAAACACTTTATGGTTATATTTTATATGCGATAATAAAATTTCACTTCGATAAAAATAATAAAATCAAATATGATTTAATAATAATGATCTTACTAATTTGGGTAATAATATATTCGCTTGCTTGCGGTATTATTGGGAGTAAAATATGATAAATTTAATAACTGAATTTTGCCACTATTTAGCTAGTGAAAAAATGCATGAAAAAAATACAATAGACTCATACAAAAATGACTTAGAAAACTATGTTTACTTTTTAGAAAATAAACTTTTAATTGAAGATATTAAACATGTTACAACTGATGATATAAAAAAATATTTAGCTTATATGAAAAAAGTTAAATACTCAGCTTCTACAATGAGTAGAGAATTAAGTAGCATAAAAGCATTCCATAAATTTTTACATTTAGAAGGAATTGTTAAAGAAAATGTTGCAATTGTTATATCAACTCCTAAAAAAGATAAAAAACTTCCAACTGTTTTATCGGTAGAAGAAGTTATGAATATGCTTAATTTATTAAATGATGATGGGCCTTATAATGCAAGAAATCATGCGATGGTTGAAGTGATGTATGCATGTGGACTTCGTGTATCTGAGCTTGTAAATTTAAAGATTTCAGAGCTTCACTTGACATCAAAAATGATTTCAACAACAGGAAAAGGTAGTAAAGAGCGTCTTGTTCCAATTAATGATTATGCATCAAAAATACTAAAAAATTATTTAATCGAGCATCGTCCCAAACTCTTAAAAAAACAAAGTTCACCCTATGTTTTTTTAAATAATTTAGGCGAACCAATTTCAAGACAAAGCTTCTTTAAATTTATAAAAAAACTATGTTTAGATGCAGGGATTGAAAAAGAAATTAGCCCACATACATTAAGACATAGCTTTGCAACTCATTTACTTGAAGCAGGAACTGATCTTAGATTAATTCAAGAAATGCTAGGGCATGAAGATATTTCTACAACACAAATATACACTCACCTAAGCAAACAAAAAATTAAAAACGTTTATAATTCATCTCACCCACGTGGAGGAAAGGCATAATATGAAATTTAAAAGAATTTTTATCATTGTTGCAGATTCAATGGGAATCGGTAATGCACCTGATGCACATCTTTATACAGATAAAGGAGCTAATACTTTTGGTCATATTGCAGACCAATTTAGTGATTTTAAAGTGAGTAATTTAGCATCGCTTGGAATAGGCAATATTTGCCAAAACAAAACAGTAAAAAGTGTTCAAAATCCAAAAGCTGTAATTGCTCGTCTTGAAGAACAAAGTGTAGGCAAAGATACACTTACTGGACATTTTGAAATAATGGGTTTAAAAGTTACTGAACCATATCCATCATTTACAGATACTGGTTTCCCTGATGAATTAATCAAAAAACTTGAAGATTTTAGTTCGCGTAAAGTTATTGGTAATAAAAGCGCAAGTGGAACTGAAATTTTAGTTGAGCTTGGTGAAGAACAACTTAAAACTGGTGCTTTAATTGTTTATACATCAGCTGATTCAGTTTTACAAATTGCTGCAAACGAAGAAATAATCCCTCTTGAAGAACTTTATAAAATCTGTGAATACGCAAGACAAATTACTATCGAAAACAAAGAATGGCAAGTAGGAAGAATTATTGCTCGTCCATTTGTCGGAAAAACAAAAGAAACATTTAAACGTACTACAAACCGTCATGACTATGCTCTTAAACCTTTTGCAAAAACTGCTCTTGATTTTTTACAAGATGCAGGATTTGATACACTTGCTGTTGGTAAAATTTATGATATTTTTGATGGACAAGGTATTTCAAAAACTACTCGTTCAAAATCTAATCATGAAGGTATGGAAATTACAATTAATCATTTAAATGATGATTTTACAGGGATTTGCTTTACAAATTTAGTTGATTTTGACGCTTTATATGGTCACAGAAGAGATTCATTAGGCTATAAAAATGCTATCGAAGAATTTGATATGCAACTTGGAGAATTCATGGAAAAAATGAATGATGATGACTTATTAATTGTAACAGCCGATCATGGTAATGATCCGATTCACCATGGCACTGACCATACTCGTGAGCTTGTACCAATGCTTTGCTATCATAAATCAATTGTTGGTAAAGATCTTGGAACTCTAAAATCATTTGCTTGTATTGCTCAAACGATTTGTGAGAACTTTAATACAGAAAAACCAACTCTTGGAGAAAGCTTCTTAAAAGAATTATAGAATAACAACCCAAACTAAGTTTTTTAGTTTGGGTTTTGATTTTTTAAAAGAGAAGATGGTGTTTAAAAAATTAAACTAAAATAAATAAAAAATACAAAAACACATAAAGATGGTTGAAACTGAAAAACCATCTTTTTTTGATTTGAACTGCTTATTTAAGTATTTATTCAAACTATCGTAAAAACTTTAAAAAACCATCGAATTTAGCCCTCATATGCGCGTTTGAAAACAAAAATGATGAACAACTAATCATTCATTTTATTAAGTAAAACCAATATAAAACTATAAATTCATATAGACATTTAAAAAAATAAAACCAACAATTCATCTAAGCTTAAAAACAACTCAAATTTAATTTTTGTTATTCAAACAATTATTTATTCAAACAACGATTTAAAATCTAGAAAGTATGCTTATTTAGGGCTTATATAAGCGTTTGAAAATAAAAAAGATGAATAACTAATCATTCGTTTTATTAAGTAAAACCAATATAAATAAGTAATAACAATATATTTTACTTTTAATATAACAAAATATAAATGAAGCTTAAAAAGCGGTTAAATTTGATTTTGGCACTTTATATAAATAAATACTTGAAAACACTTTTAAAATCAAAAAATATCCTTGTTTTAAGCCTCATATGAGCGTTTGAAAAGTAAAAAGTAAGATAAATATTCAGCTGGATTTTTTGAGAAAAGGTAAAAAAGATATTTTATAAAAGTTAACGGTTAAAGAAAAAAAAGATCGTGAAGTATAAAAGTGCAAATGTAAATTATCAGGAAGAAAGAAAAGTGAAAAAAACATTCGTAGGATAAAATTAAAAGCTAAATTACGAATATCTGTTAATTCGATTGAACAAATGAAACAAAATGCAGAACACGTTATCCACTCTTAAAAATAGTTATCAACATATTTTATAAAATATATAAATGTATTGAGTTTACTTATATAAATTATTGGT
>JAEIGA010011281.1_pt1 | contig 13567 bp, 14 predicted proteins | sample 9270691 | NCBI WGS metagenome assembly JAEIGA01 (sample SAMN17057246, study PRJNA624740) | gut metagenome | biome: biome; isolation source: fecal sample | host: Bos grunniens | place: China: Xizang | collected 2019
GGATAGTAGGTATAACGGCAACAATACTGTTGCTGCTGTCTATGTCGGTCACCGCGTTTGCTGCCGGTGATGTAGCCGGTGTCATTCAGGAGACGTGGCAATCAGCCAGAGAGCAGGTGAAAACCGTTGTCAACACGGTGGTGTTCCCGGTAATTGACATGATCCTGGTGGTGCTGTTTTTTGTGAAACTGGGCACAGCGTATTTTGACTATCGCAAGCATGGCCAGTTTGAATTTACGGCACCGTGTATACTGTTTGCGTGCCTGGTTTTCACGTTAACTGCCCCGCTGTACATCTGGAATATTGTGTAAGGGGACAGATCATGAATTTCTTGGAAAATGAAAAACGGGCCATATACGGGGGGACAACACATGTTTGGTTGGCTGGGCGATTTATTCGCGGGACTTGGTAGTGTGTTTGGCGTGTATGGACAACAACTGACCAAAGACATTTGGAACGGCCTACTCCAATGGTTTTACGAAGCAATCTATGGCGCTGTGGCTGATTTCTTCAGCGTTATGGGCAGCATGGGTGCAGAAATCTTTGATCTGCTGTTTGTCAAATTAACGATCCGCCTGTTCACGCTGTTTGGGTGGGCGCTGTTTGTAGCAGGTTTGGTTGTGGCTGTTTTTGATGTGGCGATTGAGTATCAGAACGGAAGGGCGAATATTAAAACAACGGCTATAAACATACTGAAAGGTTTCTTTGCTTGTTCCTTGATAGGAACGGTGCCGGTTGAACTCTACAAGTTCTGCATAACGCTTCAAAACACCTTTGCGCACGACTTGGCGGCTGTGTTCGGTTACAGTCATGCCCTGGACGTACAAAGCCAAAGCATGAGTATCTTGAAAGGTATTTTTGCTATCGCAGCAGATTCGCATATAACGCTTTTTAATCTATTGATTCTGATAGCCTTTGCCTATTGCGTGGTCAAGGTGTTTTTCCAAAACATAAAACGCGGAGGAATTTTGCTGGTTCAAATAGCCGTGGGGGCGCTTTATATGTATTCCGTGCCCCGTGGCTATACGGACGGTTTCGTGCAATGGATGAAGCAAATAGCTGCGACATGTTTGACAGCTTTTATGCAGACAACGCTGCTGTATTTGGGGCTTCTTACATTCTCGGATAAGATGCTCCTGGGCCTGGGTATCATGTTGGCGGCGAATGAGGTGCCGCGTATCGCGCAGCAGTTTGGCTTGGATAGTTCCGTCAAGGTGAATATGATGTCTGTTGTCCATGCGACAACAACAGCAGTCAATATGACCCGTGCGTTGGCGCGGGCGAAGTAAGGAGAATTGAGATGAAACAATATCTTTATCCGCAGAATTTGAAAGCATCCTCTGATTTGTGGTTGTGGAGTCTGAAGGATTTTGCAATCATTGCTGTTACAGCACTTCTCTCTGTTGTGGCGCTGGTGAAGCTTGGGTGGGTTGTTCCTGCAGCAGTAACACTTTGTTTTGGGTTTCTGTCAATTCGTACGGAGGACGTGCGATTGTTAGACTACATTCTGTATGCCATTCGCTTCTTTGCCACACGGCAGCAGTACTATGAATGGAGGTGAGTGCGCATGAGAAAACTTTCATCCAGGAAAGGAAACAGTATTCAGAACTTATTGGGCATCCAATCTTTTTCGGAGTATGGGTTGCAAACAGAACGTGGCGAATTACTGTTTTTCCATGTTGCCCCAATCAATATTGCGGTTTTGTCTCCTGAGATTATAGAAGACAAAATTGAAAAGCTGAGGATGGTTCTGACAGCCTTACCCGGGATCGAAATAAGTTGCACAGATTCTTCTGAGTGCTTTGACGACAACAAGGCATATTTGCGGAACCGGCAGGACACAGAGCGGGAAGCCAAAGTGCAAAGTCTTATAAAACAGGATATGGACTTTCTGGACGGCATCCAATGGGAAATGGCGACGGCACGGCAGTTTGTGTTTATTGCACACTGCAAAGGGAAAACACCGCAGCAGGTGTTCCAAGAAGTAAATGCGATTGAAAAAGCAATTGCGAGTCAGGGATTCGAAAGCCGACGTATGCGCAAACAAGACATCAAACGTTATCTGGCACTTTACTTTGATGCGTCTATGTATGCAGAACATCTGCCTGATATAGACGGAGCACAATGCTGCATACCAGTACGAGAGTGAAGAGGGAAATATCATGTTTAAGAGAAAAGAAAGTGAACTGACTCCCGAAAAACAGGAACAGATCCGCACCAAGGATTTCTTCGACTGCATTTTTCCCGGCACAATTCGGTTCTTTACAGACTACTACATAGTGGGCAACAGTTATCGTTGTGCATGGGCAATCCGCGAATATCCGCCGGTTACAGAAGAACAGGCTATTTTGGCCCAGCTGGCAGATTGCAGCGGTGTTACGTTACGCATCTACCAACGTCCGGTAGAAGCGGCTGAGCAGAGGCAAATCATGCATCATGCGGAGCGCCGTAATAAATTAAAGCTGGGAGGCAATAACCTTCAGGACAGCGTGGAGGCGGAAAGCAACCTTCGGGAACTGACAGAGATGTTATCCAACAGAAAACAGAGCAAAGAGAAGCTCCTGCACTGTGCTGTCTTTGTGGAACTGCGGGCAAGGAGTATGGATGCGCTTAAGGAACTACAACGTGATGTAGATATGGAATTGGCCAGAGCGAAGGTGCTTGTAGATCGACTGGTTTTACGACAAAGGGAGGGCTTTTTGTCGGCATGTCCAGTTGGAAACAATCAGTTTGGTACACAGTATGAACGTGTGCTGCCTGCCAGCTCTGTAGCAAACTTATTTCCATTCAACTTTTCCGGTAAAACGGATCCCCAGGGTTTGTATCTTGGGCGGGACAAGTTCGGAAGTAATATTCTGGTGGATTTTGATCGTCGGGCGGATGACAAGACGAATTCCAACATTCTCATTCTTGGCAATAGCGGTCAGGGCAAGAGCTACCTGCTGAAGCTGATTCTGACAAACCTGCGTGAAGCGGGAAAACGAATCTTATGCCTGGATGTGGAGGGGGAATACAGACAACTGTGTGAGGAGGGTCTTGGCGGTTGCTATATTGATTTTATGATCGGTGAGTATCGGATCAATCCGCTGGAACCAAAGGTATGGTCAGACGGTGAATATGAGCCGGATGCATCTGAACCGGAGGCATTTCGTCGTGTTACAAGACTATCCCAGCATATCGCCTTCCTGAAGGACTTTTTCCGCAGCTATAAAGACTTTACCGACGCGCAGATTGATACAATCGAAATCATGCTGACGCGGTTGTACGATCATTTTGGAATAACGGATACAACAGACTATTCTGCTTTGGGTCCGACGGACTTCCCGGTCTTGTCGGATTTTTACAATCTGTGTGAAGAAGCGTATTTGCACTATGATTCTCAGGTGAAGAACCTTTACACAGAACAGACGCTACAGGAAATATGCTTGGGAATCCATTCCATGTGTGTTGGCTCGGAAAGCAAGTACTTTAATGGACATACCAATGTGAAGGACGATATGTGTCTGGTGTTTGGCGTGAAAGGCCTTATGGATACGAACAAACGGCTGAAAGATACGATGTTGTTCAATATCCTTTCCTTTATGTCCAATCAGTTGCTGTGTGAGGGCAATACGGCAGCAAGTATTGATGAGCTATATATGTTTTTGACAAATATGACGGCGATCGAATACATTCGCAATGCTATGAAGCGGGTCCGGAAAAAGGAGTCATCGATCCTGCTGGCCTCTCAAAATATTGAGGATTTTCTGATCTCCCATATTCGAGAGTACACGAAGCCGATGTTCAGCATTCCGACGCATCAGTTCCTCTTTCATGCAGGACAGATCAACTCCAGAGAATATATGGACGTGTTACAGGTGGAGCCGAGTGAGTTTTCCCTTATTCGGCAGCCGGAACGGGGACACTGCTTGTATCGGTGCGGAAATGAGCGCTATTTGCTGGCTGTACATGCACCAGAATACAAAGCTTCCCTGTTTGGCAAGGCAGGTGGCAGATGAGTATGTCTGTTGGTGCTGCCTTGAAGAAAGTCACCACAGAAATCCTTTCAAATTCCAAATGGCGTAAAAAAGCATTGGAGATCGGTCTGATTGGGCTGGTTATACTGGCTATACCCGTTGGAACAATTGCTGCATTATGCGGTGGAAACATGGAAATCGATGCAGAACAATTTCAGGCTTCAGTGGTGCAGGACTTGACTGTCGAGGAACGCAGAAAACTCGTGCAAATAGAGAAAACAATGGAAAACATCGCATCAGCCATGCAACGAGCCGGATACGATAAACCGGAAATAACAGAAGCGCAAGTACTGTATGTACTTGCGCTTTCTGATTATTCAAATCAAACGGACTTTGTTGACAAATTGGTTTGCTGCTTTCAAAAGGATCAGACAGATACGCAATTGATTGCGGCAATCAATGCTGCTTTTCGTACGGATATTGCAGCAGATGAATTTTCAATGGTCATGGATAGTATTCGTGCGGTACGGATAGACGTGTCGCGATATACGGATCCCGCGACGAAGAATAATCTGGATTTGGTACAGTGGGTACGTTGCGCGCAGAGACAAGGCTGGGGTTATGTCCTGGGCACCTTTGGTTATGTGCTGGATCAGTCGTTGCTGACATCAAAGATCAAGCAATATCCGGAAGAAATCGGAAAACGGGAAGCGTTTATTAGAGCCAATTGGCTGGGAAAACGCACGGTGGATTGCATTGGCCTTATCAAGGGTTATGGTTGGTTGGATCCGGTGTCACTACAGATTGGCTATGAAACCAATGGAATGCCAGATATTGATGCGGACGCTATGTTTCGTTATGCAACAGAGAAAGGTTCAATCAACACCATCCCGGAAATTCCGGGATTGGCCGTATGGTTTGAAGGCCACATTGGTGTTTATGTTGGTGAAGGGAAAGTGATCGAAGCCAAAGGTACTCAATACGGCGTGGTGGAAACAAAGCTCTCAGAAGGTTTATGGACCCACTGGTTAAAGATTCCCTATATCACTTATATTACGCCAAATGAGGTAAAGCGGTTTAGCCCGGATGCTGCATGATTTCAACCGGATGCAGGGATGCTGCTGTTCATTGGCAGAAAGCGTGATGGAGGGTTAAAATCAAGCAGGAGAAAGAGTCGGGGGCGATTGTCACCCCCGACTCACGATACAGCTGCCGGCAATGCCGACAGCGCAAGGCTTTTTGCGTCTTCGTTTACCTTGAAATAGCATGGGTCGCATTTTCACGTCCGGGGATCCATCATGGACCGTCTGCAGGAAAAGTTTAGATCTGACAAGCAAATTCCATGGAGCGACATGGGAGACTATACCCAAAAGGAGGCAGACAAATTGGAAGAGACAACTAAGCACAGGGAAACAAAAAGAAAGTTTGCATTATGGATCCGGGAGTCTTCGCTGGCAATTGTGCGCAGGCTCTATAAAGATCATAACTGCTCGTCACAAAGCGAATTTATCGAGAAAGCGGTTCTGTTTTACGCGGGGTATTTAGCTACAGAAAGCAATAGGGACTACCTGCCCAATGTGTTGATTTCTACATTGAAAGGGATTGTGGCCGAAAGTGACAATCGGCAGAACAGGATGATATTTAAGCTGGCTGTCGAAGTAGCGATCGTACAAAATGTTTTGGCGTCCATACAAGAAGTAGATCCTATTTCAATGGAGCGACTCCGTGGAGAATGTGTCAAAGAAGTCAAGCGCTTGAATGGATCCTTTTGTTATGAAGATGCGCAAACTTGGCAAAGGGGATGACGGATTACATTGTCAAAACTGATTACGAAGTTCAAATACCTAAAGCCGGGAACGAGTAAGGTTGGCGGATATGTAAAGTATATTGCCACCCGAGAAGGCGTGGATAGAATTGATGAGTCGCTCAAGTCGGCAACTGCGACCAAAAGACAACAGCAGCTGATAGAAAAGATACTACACGACTTTCCGGACGCGAAAAACATGCTGGAGTTCGAAGATTATCAGAGAGAATACTCAGTGGGGACGGCCTCTGAGTTTATTTCCCGGGCAATTGAGGATAACGCACATGAAGCACTGAACAGGAAGACCTATGCCGACTATATTGCAACCAGACCGAGAGCGGAACGACAAGGCAGTCACGGATTATTTACGGATGATGGAGTACCGCTGCAGCTTAGCAAGGTTTCAGAATCTTTGAATACATATGACGGAAATGTCTGGACAATCATTTTGTCCCTGCGGCGTGAGGACGCAGAAAGGTTAGGGTTCAATGTCGGCGAACGCTGGCGCGACATGCTTCGCACACAGACGCAGGCTTTGGCGGAGAATTTTAAAATCCCGGTAGAAAATCTTCGGTGGTACGCGGCTTTTCATAATGAATCCCACCATCCGCATGTTCATATGATCGTCTATTCTGTCATGAAAAATGAAGGGTATTTATCCGGACAGGGAATTCATAATCTCCGCGCATCTTTTATGAAAGATATTTTCGCACAAGAATTACTGTGTACTTATGAAGAGCAGACAGAACAGCGGACGGAACTTCGTACATACAGCAAGCAGAGGGTAGCGGAAATCGTTTCCCGGATGAATCAGGGCTGTTCCGAGAATATGCGCATTGAAAGAAAACTATTGGAGTTGGCAGATCGGTTGGCCAATACTACCGGAAAGAAACAGTATGGATACTTAAAAACGGATACCAAAGCGATCGTCAATACGATTGTACAGGAATTGGCTTCCGACGAGCGAATTGCGGAATTGTACGACCTGTGGTATCAAAACAAGGAAAGAACTATCCGTATGTATACAGATACAGTACCGGACAGGGTGGAACTAGTGGACAATCCGGAATTCAGGTCGATCAAAAATGCAGTAATTCAGGAAGCGATGAAACTTGCATTACACAGGCAGGAATATGCTTCCGGCCCACAAACAAGCAGTTGTGTGCCCCGATTGCTACAGTTACTATGCAGGATGCTCTGCAACGGCACAGCACATAAACAGGAAAATCCGGAAAACGGAGTCGTGGACCGGAAACTACGTCGCAAGACAGACAAAAAGAAACAGGCGCAAGGATTAAAACACTAGAAGGAGAAGGTAAGATGTCTAACTATGTCTATTTTACAAAAGAGCAGAAAGCGCGTGCACACGCGACGGACTTGGTTGCATTGCTTCAACAGCAAGGGGAGGTTCTGAAACGCTCCGGAACGGAGTGGGAGTGGCGTGACGGGTCTCAGAGGGTAACAATTCGGGGGAATGCCTGGTTTCACCAGTATGAACGTGTAGGTGGTGATGCAATATCTTTTGTGCAGAGATTCTATGATAAGTCTTTTCCGGAAGCGGTGCAGTTTTTGCTTGGTGAGAGTTGTGGCAGTATTGTAACTTCGCCACTTAGAGAAACAAAACAACCCAAGGCATTTCAACTGCCACCTAAGCATAAAGATATGCACCGTGCATATGCCTATCTCCTGAATAAGAGAGGATTAGACCGACGTGTTGTGGATATCTTTGTTCAGAAGAAAATGATCTATGAAGCAGCGGATAACCACAACGTTGTTTTTGTAGGGTACGATAAGTATGGCATGCCGAGACATGCACAGAAACGCAGTACATCTTCCCAGAGCACTTACAAAGGGAATGTACCCGGTAGCGTGATGGAACACTGCTTCCACTGGCACGGGAAAAGCGGCAATCTGTTTCTTTTTGAAGCACCTATTGATATGTTGTCCTACATCTCTATGCAGGAAAATGACTGGCAACAGCACAACTATGCTGCAGCATGCTCTGTTACAGATAAGGTGCTTTTTCAGATGATGAAAGATGATCCCAGTATTCGAAACGTATATATCTGTTTTGATAACGACGGCGCCGGACAAACAGCAGCCCAAAAACTATGCGAAAAGCTGGCGGAAGGCAAGATATCTGCGCAGATCCTCATTCCAACCTACAAAGATTGGAATGAGGATCTTGTGCATTTAAAAGAATTGACGCATTCTACTGGAATGCAGCAAGTACGATAGGAGATTTCATGATGGATGGCAATATCGTACGATTTATTGTTGCTACTGTGCTGATGTTTGCCGTTATGGGTGGCATTTCTGTCCTGGCGCAGGTCTATTCGCTGAATAACATTAAAAGCAAAACGGTTGGAGACGGACAGCATGGAACAGCGCGCTGGGCAACAAAAACAGAAATTAGGAAAACCTATGCGCATATTCCCTTCACGCCCAAACGTTGGCGTGAGCAAGCAAAGAACAAAATAACCCCGACGACGCCAAAAGGCGAACCACTTCCGCAGGGGATCGTTGTGGGTTGTACCGGCAACACCACAGCTCTGATAGATACCGGTGATGTTCACGCCATGATGATCGGTGCGGCAGGCGTGGGCAAGACGGCCTTTTGGCTATATCCGTGCATTGAGTATGCCTGTGCCAGTGGAATGAGTTGGATGGCAACAGATACCAAGGGTGATATTGCCCGGAACTATGGCAAAATTGCTTCGGACTATGGATATGCAGTTTCTGTTATTGACTTGCGCAATCCAACCAGATCGCACGGCAACAATCTTTTGCACTTGGTCAACAAGTACATGGACTTGCATAAAGAACGACCGGATCAACTATTGTATAAAGCAAAGGCGGAAAAATATGCCAAGATTATTGCCAAGACGATTATCTTATCCGGCATGGATGCAGCATCCTTCGGACAGAATGCGTTTTTCTACGATGCAGCGGAAGGCTTATTAACGGCAACAATTCTGCTGGTAGCTGAGTTCTGCGCGCCGGAAAAGCGGCACATCGTGTCAGTGTTTAAGCTCATTCAAGAACTCTTGGCGCCAACGCATAAAAAGGGGCAAAACCAATTCCAACAGTTAATGGAATTGTTACCTGAGGATCATAAAGCAAAATGGTTTGCCGGTGCAGCTTTAAATGCTGCCGAACAGAGCATGTCTTCGGTGATGTCCACAGCGCTTTCGCGGTTGAATGTGTTCTTGGATTCCGAACTGGAACAACTATTGTGTTTTGATACAGAGATCGATGCAGAGAAATTCTGCAACGAAAAATCAGCTGTTTTTATTATCATGCCCGAAGAGAATCCCAATACGTTTTTCATGATCTCCTTAATTATTCAGCAACTGTACCGCGAGATCCTGGCTGTTGCAGATGAGAATGGGGGCAAGCTCAAGAACCGCTGTGTGTTCTTTTGTGACGAGTTTGGTACACTCCCAAGAATAGAGTCGGCAGAAATGATGTTCTCAGCCGCGCGATCCAGGCGTCTTCAAATCGTGCCGATTATCCAATCCTTCTCGCAGCTGGATAGGAACTATGGCAAAGAAGGGGCCGAGATTATCATAGACAACACGCAACTGACCATTTTCGGAGGTTTTGCACCCAACAGCCGCTCTGCCGAAATACTTTCGAATGCGCTGGGAAAAAGAACGGTTTTATCCGGTTCTGTGTCACGTGGTAAGAATGATCCTTCGCAGTCCCTGCAAATGATAGAACGACCGCTGATGACACCCGATGAGTTAAAAAGTCTGCCCAAAGGCCAATTCATCGTGATGAAGACCGGCGCGTATCCAATGCGCGTAAAATTGAAGCTGTTCTTTAAGTGGGGGATCACATTCGATGCGGGAAAGCCATATACAGTACCCGAACACGGGAATCGGGAAGTTGTGTATGCTGAGCGCGCAGATTTGGTCAATGGCATTATGGCCAAGTACCATACCGGTAAATCTGCGGAGACAGATATCATTAGAAAGAGCACCGGCTTGAAAACAGTTCCACCCAAAACGACTCTGAAACCAGAAGAAAAGGAGTACCAATGAGCAGATTTAACTTTCTCTATCAGCGAGAACTATCGCACCGAGCGGTAGCGGTTTACCTTTACCTCGCCGATAGAACGAATAAACGGGGCGAGTGTTGGCCGGCCATTCCCACCATCTCCAAGGATTTAAAGCTCTCACAAGCAACCGTCCGCCGTGCACTCCAGGACCTTCGGAAGGAAGGCCTAATCGAAACGGAACAGCGATATCGCCCCAACGGAGGAAGCAGTAGTTTGCTGTTCAAATTGGGCAGATAAATGACCATTTCGGCCGCCAGGGGGCAGTATGTCCTTACGGTGACAGGGGGAGGCTGTCACCGTGACAGGGGAAGGGGAACTATCCCAGTCGAAAAGCTTACAACAGAAAGAAAAGTCTATGTTCAAGTGCGTAATTGTTCGAATCGTTCAGTATCTGCGTAAAGATAAGTAAACCCAAGATAATATTCTGTAGAGAGGATCTTGCCGATGTTTTGTATTTTACCGAGAGGTTCAATGTGCTCGATAATCGAGTATGCAGCGCGATATCCACAATAGAATCCTTGCAATGCGGCGTTATAAATTCGGTTGTTCCAGGCACAGCAAAAAGATACTATATGCAGATCATCCGGAGACAGCATTTCTTCAATTTCCTGAATCAGTTGTTGCGCGGTTTTGAGGCAGGTATAGTTTTCACTGTGCCTTTGCATACCCGGCTGCATTAGCAGATCCTGGCACAAAATGTTATTGAAGCCGGCGTCTGCATCTGTATCAACAGCAAAATATTGCCGAAATCCGCAGTATAGACCGCACTTGAATCCATATTTGGCTGAATAAGAAAAACTTGCTGAATTCAACATCTCGATTTCCTGAATTTTCGCTTTTTGTTCTCGGTTGAGCACAGTATCGAAATGTGCTTTTGCTGATAAATAATCCTGTTCGATCGTATCGTCATCCAGACGCTGCAGACTGGCATGGTAGAATTCTTTAATGGCTTGAAGAAACACATCTCCGAATACCGCCGATTCCATGTTGACTAACAAATCCTGTACTGTCATAATTAATTTCTCCTTTGTACTTATTTGGTATAAATGTACCTGACACGTACAATATAGCGGATAATTCGTACGAAATTAGTCAGAACGTGTCGAGAGAAATAGAAAAAGATCTGCCAACGTCGTGGCAGATCTTTTTGGCATTATTTTTTGATCACCGGGATGATGCTACGAACAAGATCCATAAGTAACTTTTTCTGTTCTGCTGTAAGGTTACTTTCGGTAAGAGATGAGTGAACAACGGTTTCACTGGGGGAGAGGGTCCGGCCGACAAGATAGTCCATTGACACGTCAAGGGTGAGCGCCATGTTGTACAGTGTTTGTAAACTGGGTTTTCTAGAGCCGCACTCTATGTGCCCAAGGGACTCTGAAGTAATGCCGATTGCCTCGGCCAGGACTTCAGCTGTCATGTTGCGCATCCTTCTGGCAGAGCGGATGCGTTGTCCCATAACGAGAATATTGATATCCAATTGATACATCACCGCCTTTTATTTGCACTTTCATTACATATATCGTATTGGCGCTCTGTTTTGTTGCACCCCAAAATAAAAAAACGATCCCGGAGCAGAAAATTTTCTACTCCGGGGTTTCTTTTCCCTGCGACAAAGCGGCGAGTAAATACGATGTATATAGTGACAATGGATAGCCGTTCAATTCTTGCAGCGATACAGTGCAACAAAATGCCGCTTAACTGCGATGTTTAATACGAAGTGCGAAAGTTTGCCCCTTCGGCAAAGCCTTCACCGATTCATCCTGACATGGCGAATTTTAACACACGGAGAAATTCGCTGCATGCTGTTAACGGCCCATCACTTAGAACTGTAAATTCCTGAGGAATGCCTCATGGTTGCATACTCCGCAAGTTGTTAGAATTTTGCCGAATTTTGACAACAAAGGAGAAAATGCCCATGAGAAACCGCTACGCAAGTATTTTCAAATCGTTCTTTCATGAAAAACTCTTCCGCAGGAGGGTGGAGCTGGACATTACCCAGGAAGAGATGGCGGACCGCCTGGTTATGGCAGGCCGTACATATGTGGATCTGGATCACGGCAAGACCGGCTGCAGCGCGTTGACGCTGGCACTGTTTCTGATCTACGTGTGCGCGGAGCCCCTTGCATTTCTGGAGGAATTACGTAATGCATTTGAAGACGACGATCACCAGGCAGCGTAAGCCCTCCCGGATCGGGGCGTATCTTTACAGAATTCCACAGCCGGTGCGGAAAGTAGTGGTCTTCAGTAGCGGGGATAGCTATCCTGTTTGCCCGCGATGCGACTGCACCCTTGAGCGGGAATATGTGCGATTCTGTGACCGCTGCGGACAACGTCTTTCTTGGATGAGGCTAGACACGGCAAAGGTCGTGATGGTAGAATGCGGCAAACCCTGAATAAGCAATCCCCGGCGAAGGTAATTAACCTTCGCCGGGGACCCGTTTTGTTCTAGATGGATTCAATGCCCCTAACAGTTATTTTCACCTACGATTAGGATGAGAGAGGAGTATCTCTCTATTTTTAAGTTGATAGAGAAGATCAACTAAAAAGAGAAGGACGAGACTGTGATTTTGTGGATACATGTTAGTATTCAATTCATATTAACACAAATCCCGTAGGCCAAGCATTAGCGCGAGAACTGTTAAGAAGCGCCTTTGTTTTTCTTCTGCTGCTTTCTGCCTTTGCGGAAGGATGGACCGAAAGAAAGATAGAAGTAACCAACTACAAGTGACAAAAAGCTAAGTTCTACGAAAGCAAAAACAACCAAAACAAACGGTCGTAAGCTTTGCTGATCCTTGTTAAAGTTGTCGACAGATCGATAAGTTTCACTGTCAGAATAGGCACCAACAACATAGAAATCTGAATCACTTAACGAATCATCCTGCAGACAAAGCATGGTGATTTGGTCTCCTGCTGTTATTTTCTTTGACAGTTCATACTGGCTATCTTCACCCAGTCTTTTGTCGTTAAAACAATAACGAACTCCAGCAGAATACACATAAAAGCTGGGTGACAGCATGCGAGTACGCGGTATATACTCTGTATCTTCTACAATAATAGTAACTTGTAGTAGGTCGTTGCTAGTAAGGGCTTTTTCATTAGGAAGCAAAATCGACAAGTAGAAGCCAATCACTAGCTGAATCAAAACACAAACACAAATTGAAATGATTATTTTCTTGACCTGTTTTCTCCTGTTCTTATGTTTTTTTCTCTTATTCGACATATCAACGCTCCTCAATATGCACTATCAAGCCAGAAGTTGATATACCGTTGAGCATATTCCTTCATAGCATCGTATATAACTTGCTCAGCTCGACCTGTTCCTAGATTTTTAAAAATAAACCCCGTGGTCTTCTTGATATACTTACTAGCTGTTTTTTTCGCTAGCTTACTTGCACCATCTGCGGTGGACTTTCCAATTGCATCGATGGTTTCACCAAATATTTTCTTACCGCTTACTATTTCATTGCCCATGGAACCTGCAGCAGCGCCGATCGCACCAGCAATAACTGCATCTGTTACAATTTTACGACCGCTATCACCATCAATTGCGCCATTAACAACAGATTCCAGTGCAGCAGCCCCTGCACATATACCAACTGATGCACTGGGACATATCGCAACAAGAGCACCTTCTGCAGAGGCAATAGTTACTGATACAAAAATCTGTGCTGCATCACTCCATGAGAATGGTTCCTCTTTGCTTTTAGCCTCGATGATCTCCTGGGTTATTGAACTGGCTAA